>OGQF01000002.1_pt1 | contig 281246 bp, 230 predicted proteins | sample 1553141 | NCBI WGS metagenome assembly OGQF01 (sample SAMEA2580005, study PRJEB22360) | human gut metagenome | biome: human gut; feature: human-associated habitat; material: faeces | place: Denmark | collected 2008/2010
TTTAATTTCTACTTTTTTCGTAAATATAATTTTGATATGCCCGCACAATATATATGATACTTGCAATATGAACCAATTTATATTTCATAAAAAAAACAGGCAATGTTCTCGCTGAAAAATTATTCTTTATATGGAACTTTTTTATCGCATCTTTGAATACAGGTGTATTTATAATTTTTTTTATATGCTCTATTTTTTTTACATAATTTTCTTTATTATTAACGCAAAATATACCTCTAACACAGGCTATATTTAAATGCATTAAAATATAATCATTAAATGCCAATTGTACATTTTCATGTTGTTTTTCAATATACTTACTCGTTATATTCATAGCTTCAATATATTGAAGTACTTTTTTATCTGCGTTACTCCTCATCGTAGACTCATTGTCTATAGAATAATGGTAAAATATCGTATCACTTATGCTAATTCTGGAACAATGCATTAAATAATGTAATGTAAAATCACTATCCTCTGAAAGCTGCATTTTTGTATTAAAGCCAATTCTATTTTCATAAATAATGCTTTTCCTAAAAATCTTTCCCCAAACCTGCATGAATTTTGTTGGATTTGCGATCATTTCCAACTTCATTTTTTCTGCAGAGTCATTAAAATAATATGTTTTCTCTTCTTTATTGTTTATATAATTTGCTCTATTACCAATCTCGTAACTATATACATACAAATCCGCTTTAGCATTTAATATATCTTCGTAAATATATTTTTTGCTTTTAGATACTATATAATCATCTGCATCGACAAAGACAATCCATTCTCCTCTGGCGTTTTTCAATCCTTCATTTCTAGCTCTTGACACTCCTTTTTCCGAATGAATTAGTTTAACATTTTCTCCATATTTTTGAATTAATTTTAATGCAACACTATTGGTGTAATCAGTTGATCCATTTTCAACAATCAATATTTCACATTTCTCCATGTTACAAGTATGTGTAATACTTTCCACAGCTCTTTCTAATGTATCAGCCGCATTATATGCTGGAATAATATATGAAATTAATATTTTTTCATTCATAATCCTCTTATTTAAAAGCTCCCTTCATATCTTTTTCCAACAAACTTAGCTTTTAAAAACGCTGTACTCTTTTTCCACCAATTAATCTTTTCCATATGCTGGTAAGGCAACTCTTTAATCTCATTTTTCTTAATTTTTCCTAGTTTAATCTCACCATCAAGCCACACATTAAATATTATCTCGCTTACTCTTCCATAAAATCGCCCCTGAAATGCTGATAATTCCTGTGGATCGATGCGTTTTTCTAACTCGAAGAGAATATCAAATAACCATTCACAATAATCATTCAGATATCTTTTTTGCATGATCATCATATTGAACATATATCCGTAAGTGTGTTTTACAACTTCATCATAACTTTTCAGATAGTCGGGATATTTTTCAGCGATTATCTCTCTGGTGATATCTAATTGAGATGCATAATGTGTATGTTCATAATGGGAATATAAGGTTTCTATATAATACTTTCTTTTTTTAGGTACAAAAATTTTATATTTTTCCAACATTGGGCGCAGCTCATTATACGTAAGAACACCTTCAAATGGTGCCTTGGTTTTCTTTCCAAAATGGCGTCTGTAATGTGCCAATCCTGTATAATCCGTGTCAAGATTTTTCCACGCCCAATATAAGCCTGTAAGCTCACAATACGCAGCGTTTTTGTTTGAAATGTTTTCTCCTGTATTATCTTTTTGATACCCTAAATCCAGCGGATTTCCATTCTGATCTGTTTTTCCCTCTGCGCCAACATGCAGTGGAAGATACATTGCATCTTGAGGCATTTCATATTTTTTATGTGTTGCTACTATAATTTTTACTGTAGGCGTATTCTTCGTCATTTCAATATTTCCTTACATGCTTTCTCTCTTTTTTCTATTCATCCTCCATATGCAAGTTTTTATTTTTCATAACTTCGAATACACTCCCCAACTCAAAAGCCGGCACATTCTTCGCCGTGCCCACACCTTCTTCAGGTACACACACGACAGGCGGTATTCAACCCGACGGTGTTTATCACTGATATACACCGTGTTTTGCTTTCGCTTTCTTTTTGTCAGCACGGCAAAGCCGATGCACTGACTTTATGACATCTGTTTTCTGACATGCCATAAGGTCAATCCACCTGCTCGCTTTTCATACTGATATTCTGTTTCCTTTGTTCTTCCCTTCATGCTCTGCGTCCAAACTGTGTCAGGCACTTTTTCCCGAGATTTCTCACAGCATTCAGATACCGATTCGTCTGGTGTCCGTTGGCACAGCAGCATAGTTCTGTTCTGGTGTCAGTCCGAATGATTTCTGCACCACACTTTGCACAAATTTTGCTGATGCCGGTGGCGTGGACTTCGATAACAATGATTCCGTTTTTCCATGCTTTGTAGTCCAGGTACTGGCGAATCCTGGTGCTTAAGTGGAGCGGGCCCCAGTTTCCTGAGCCTTTCATGACGTTTCTGGAATATTCCTGGTTATAACGTGGAAGTACGATCACAGAAACGTCCTGCTCTACAGCAAAACGTAAGATCTGGCTTGTGACCTGGTGTCCATAGTGTTCAGAAAGATGTTTCAGATGCATCCAGTATTTCTGATCAACTCTGCCTGTCTGTCTGCCTCCGGTTGCTTCCTGGGACTTCTGGATCTTTTCCAGAAGCTTTCTGCAATGGTGCCTGTATTCCTTTCCGCCTTTCCAGAACTTCACTGCGATCTCCTGACCGGTTCCGTCCAGAACAACGCCTACCGCAAAGGCATCACTGTTTGTAAACTGAATACAGAGTATCCTGCATCCTGCCTGCATCCTCTGACGTACGGTTGCTGTATTTTCATTGTTCTGACGTACTGGAACATGCAGCATGTCATATTTGTATTCAAAAACTACGGATGGTGACATGAGTCTGGCGTTTTCCGGAAAGTCTCTGCCTGACAGCCGGCAATGCATCCAGGTCCATGTGTCTCCTGTCCAGACACGCAACGTGATCTCTTTAGCGGAAAAATCCTGATACATTCCTTTGTAATAGGTAACTGCTGCATTTAGTTTCTCGGCTCTGCCGATCTTCTCATCCTGGGCAAAACGGCTGAGATAGCTTTTGGCTGAAGCAATTCCTTCATTGGCTGCTGCTCTTCGAAAATACAGTGGAACCTTTTGCCAGGGGAGGGGATCTGATGGTATGCGTCCGCCTCGTCCCGGAATGCTCATGATCTCCAGCTCGCGCAAAGTCTGCTGGCTTCCCAGTTCCCAGAGATCCGTATGATCCAGAAGCAGGTTGTAATAAAATTCAGCGATCCGGTTATAAAATTCCTGCGTGGTCCGCAGCCATTCCGGATGTCTGCACCAGAGATGCAGTCGCCAGGTAGTGATGCTGTAGCCGCTTTTTCCGGTGTTTTCTTTTTTGCCGGTTTCCGGTTCTTTCATTTTGGTTCTCCGTTTTTTGCAAAGAAAAATCATTATAATATAACTTATCTAAATTATTATTTTTGTCACTTATCATTTCCATAAGCGACAGGTGATTTTCTCTCAAATTGCATAGTTTTTGAATCTTAATCAATGATAGCATTGCACCCTGTCACTGTCAAGATACGAAAAATGCACCACTTTCGACCAAAAATGCAGGTTTTTTCGGTTAAATTTTTTTATATACGACAAATTTTCATTTTTTTCGCTTATTAGTGGTCACAAAAATGGTCAGACTTTTGCTATAATAGTGCGAAAAGGAGACTACGATTATGCCTAGAAAAGGGGAAAATATCAGAAAAAGAAAAGATGGCCGATGGGAAGCACGCTATGAAAAATGTCGTGACCAGAATGGACGGATCCAGTACGGATATCTGTATGGTCGTACATACGAGGCTGTAAAAAAGAAAAAGCTGGCTATTTTATGTCAGAATAATCTTCAAAACTCTCCGGGAAAGTGTTATGTATTTCGAAACCTCAGTGAAGAATGGATGTTATCCATGCGTTACGCTGTAAAGCTCAGCACCTATGCCTGCTACGAAACACTTCTTGATACACATATCCTTCCGGAATTTGGTGATACGCCGCTGAGATACATCTCTTCTGCTTCTGTATATACCTTCTCTGAAAAGCTGAAACAGCAGGGGCTTTCGCCACGTACCATCAAAAATCTTCTGATCCTGTTCCACAGTATTTTACGCTATGGTGAAAAACAGGGGTATTTGAATCTTTCACAGCTTGAATTTCGGTATCCCAAAATAAATACCAGTCCTTTTCAGCTTATTTCTCATGAACATCTCACAAAGCTGATCACAGTTCTCTCTGCTGAGGACTCAGAATTTCCCATCGGCATCCTGCTATGTATTTATACAGGGATCCGCGTTGGCGAGCTCAGCGGCATCCGTTGGGAAGATATTGATTTTGATAAAAAGCTGCTACATATAAGGCGAACGATCTCACGGATAAAAAATCTTGATTATTCTGGTGAATCTAATGACGAACCCAAAACCGTTTTAATGATAGGTCCTCCTAAATCAATCTCATCCATCAGGGATATTCCAATCCCTGATTTTTTATTGAAAAAAATGAAACGGATTGCTGCTGAACCTGATTCATACCTGCTGACGGGTACGAATCGTAAATGTATGGAGCCCAGAAATATACAGCGTAAATTCCAGAAGCTCCTTCAGCAATGTGAAATCCCCAGTATCAACATTCATTCTCTCCGGCATGCTTTTGCCACCCGTTGTACGGAAATGGGATTTGACAGCAAGACACTTTCTGAAATTCTGGGACATTCGTCCGTCAAGATCACCATGGATATTTATGTGCACAGCAGCATAAAACAAAAGCAGAAATGCATGGAAAAGCTGAACTATTAGCAGTCAGAATTATGGTCAAAGCAGGCCGGAAGTCCGCATTTATACGGGTTTCCGGCCTGTTTGTCGCTTATGGAAATGATAAGCGACTTTTTTACCCTCAAAAAAGCAACACGGCAGACATCCCTCCGGGGCTGTCTGCCGTGTTTTATATCGCTTTTATATTTTTATGTAATTAAGCTTTCTGTTCCTTAAGCCTCATATCCATTAGGGTTCTGGCTCTGCCATCTCCAGGAGTCTGCACACATCTCGCGGATTCCGTTCTCTGCCTTCCAGCCAAGCTCTTTCTCAGCTTTGGTTGCATCGGAGTAGCAGGTTGCGATGTCGCCTGGGCGGCGTGGTTTGATCACATATGGGATCTTGACGCCGGTAGCTGCCTCAAAGTTCTTAACGATATCAAGAACACTGTAGCCTTTTCCGGTTCCAAGGTTGTAGATACTTAATCCGGAATTGTCTTCCAGCTTCTTAAGGGCTTTTACATGGCCCTTGGCAAGGTCTACTACGTGGATGTAGTCACGGACACCTGTTCCATCCGGTGTATCGTAATCGTTTCCGAATACGCCAAGCTCTTTCAGCTTGCCTACTGCTACCTGTGTGATATATGGCATCAGGTTGTTCGGGATACCATTTGGATTCTCACCGATGGTTCCGCTCTTATGAGCACCGATCGGGTTGAAGTAACGAAGAAGAACTACGTTCCACTCCGGGTCTGCCTTCTGGATGTCTGTAAGGATCTGCTCCAGCATGGATTTGGTCCAGCCATATGGGTTGGTACACTGTCCCTTCGGGCACTCCTCGGTGATCGGGATCATTGCCGGATCTCCGTATACGGTTGCTGAGGAAGAGAAAATAATATTTTTAACATTATGTTTTCTCATCACGTCTACAAGAGTAAGGGTTCCTGCGATATTGTTCTCATAATACTCCCACGGCTTGGCAACAGATTCACCAACTGCTTTCAGTCCTGCAAAATGAATACAGGAGTCGATCTCTTCTTTGTCAAAAACTTCATTTAATGCTTCGCGGTCCAGGATATCTGCTTTATAGAATTTCACCGGTTTGCCTGTGATCTTGGATACTCTGTCCAGAGCCTTCTCACTGGAATTGCATAAATTGTCAACTACTACAACATCATATCCTGCGCTCTGCAGCTCTACAACGGTATGACTTCCAATGTATCCTGCTCCACCTGTTACTAAAATTGCCATAGTTTTTCTCCTCCTCTATTGGATCTAACTGTTCCTGTTTATTTTAGCACTGTTCCTTTGTTTCCACAATAGCAGAAAACCAGGTTTACTACTTAATCCCAGAGTCCCTGCGGATAAAGTCCCTGATCCTTCAGATTCTGGATCGCGGCTACCACTACCGGTTTATCCTCTTTATAGGTCACTCCGTACCACTTATCCTGTGTGGTAAGGACCCTGACTGCTGCCTTTTTTTCCTGGAGGAGCTCGTCAACTACAAACGGAAGGAAATATTCGCATTTCAGAGGATTTTCCGGAATGCTCTTTTCAAGGAATACCGGGAAGCGTTTTACCAGCTCTTTCATAAATCCGCCGGTGAATCCCCACATGTTCATGGATACCGGAGTCTCTCCCGGGAGACTTGTCCAGGTTTTTCCATCGTCCTCTGTGTAGGCTGCTCCGCCGTCACGTTTCTCAATGTGTGTTCGCTCATTGATATCTGCAAGATATCCATTTTCATCTGTCTCACAGACACCTCTGGAAACGTAGCCATTGTCTGTCAGGGTATTCTCAAGACGGTAGCCTACCATCATATACTGGGCAGGTACGGTGTCCTCCTGGGCCTGGATCAGGAAATCATACGCCATCTTAAAGGCATGGGTTCCATAATAATCATCTGCATTGATCACCACAAACGGTCCGTCGATCTCTCCGGCACAGCTTAATACCGCATGTCCGGTTCCCCATGGCTTCACACGGCCTTCCGGAACCTGGAAGCCTTCCGGGATGTTGTTGAGATCCTGATGCACATAAACGATCTCCACCTTGTCACTTAAGCGGTCGCCGATGGCATCGCGGAAATCCTGTTCATTCTCTTTTTTTATGATGAATATCACTTTCTTAAAGCCTGCACGTACGGCATCATAAATGGAAAAATCCATGATGATATGACCTTCCTGATCTACAGGATCGATCTGTTTCAGTCCGCCGTAGCGGCTTCCCATTCCTGCTGCCATTACTACCAGAACCGGCTCTTTCATAATTTTGTTCCTCCTGATTTTTAGAAATACAGGGATTTTTTCCCATACATAGTTTAAGCCGGTCAGATTCTCATCCGACCGGCCTTTGAACCTTTTTTTATTATACTACACTTCACCGTGAAATCCTACTGATTATTTTCAGTTTATTTTCGGTCAGAAGTATTCTCCGGGAAAACGATCTCCATCCTGGTTCCAACTCCCTGTTCACTTTCCACGTTGATCTGTGCATGATGAAGCGTTGCTCCATGCTTCACAATGGAAAGCCCCAGACCTGTTCCGCCGGTCTGTCTGGAATGGCTTTTGTCTACCCGGTAAAAGCGCTCAAAGATCCTTCCCTGTTCACTTTTCGGGATTCCGATCCCGTCATCTGCCACACAGTAGAACGGATGCCCTTTCCGGTTGCCTACCATGATCCGCACATGACCATTCTGTTCTGTATAGCGAACTGCATTGTCTGCAATATTAAAAAGCATCTCATAGAGTACATGGCGGACACCCTTGATCTTCTCTGCACTTCCGGCAAGCTCAAGGAAAATATTTTTCTTTCCGGCAGGATGTCTGAGATTATTTCTTACGTCTTCCGCAAGCTCATAAAGATCCACCTCTTCAAAAGGAACCTCACTGTTGCTTTCATCCAGTCTGGAAAGCTGGATGATATCCGCTACCAGATTGGAAAGTCTTATTGATTCATGGTAGATCCTTCCGGAAAATTCCTGTATATGATCTGCCGGAACCATGCCGTTCATCATAAGCTCCGCATAACCGGAAATGGACATCAGCGGGGTCTTCAGCTCATGGGAAACATTTGCAGAAAATTCCTTCCGGATCTCCTCTGCCTCCTTCAGTTCTTTTACCTGCTGCCGGATCTGCCGGTTCTGTTCATCCACCCGCACAAGAAGGGGACGCAGCTCCTCATAGCACACATTGTTCAGCGGATGCTCCAGATCCAGATCGTTGACCGGACGGATCAGCTCTCTGGTCTGTCTCTGTGCAAAAACAAACTCCAGGATCAGTACCAGGAGCATCAGAAGTCCTAGCACAGCAAGACTTGAGATCCAGGTGGAATATATGGAGTCTACGGTTTTTCCTACACGGAGCACGTTTCCGTCATCCAGCTTCGCCGCATAATAAAAGGTCTTTTTTGCAAAGGTTTCTGAATAACGGATACTTTCGCTTTTTCCATTTTTTTCTGCCTGTATAAATTCCGGACGATCACTGTGATTTGCCAGTTTTTTCGGAGAGGCCTCAGAATCGTAGAGAACGGTTCCGTCTTTACGGATGAGAGTCACACGACTTGATGATACTGTCCGAAGCTTTTTTGTGAGAAAGGAATCTCCGTACTCATCCATGGCAAGGCAGATATACTGCGCTTCCTCACGGACTCCCCGCTGCATGTATGTGTTTAATTTATTGTAGGTGACCACACTTGCTGCCAGAAACGTGACAAGAACAGCAAAAATGATCATAATGCTTGTATGATGCAGAATTTTCTTTTTCATACATGATCTCCGATCCGGTATCCCACGCCACGCACTGTCTCGATCAGATTTCCAGCTTCCCCCAGCTTTTGTCGGAGAGTCCGTACATGAACATCTACAGTCCTTGTTTCTCCGTCAAAATCATAGCCCCACACATGGCACAGGATCTGGTTTCTGGACATGACCAGTCCTTTGTTCTCCATAAGATATTCCAGAAGCTCGAATTCCTTTCTGGTCAGCTCCTTCACCTCACCCTGATAGCTGACTTCGTGACGGGACACATTGACACGAAGATCCTTACAGTACAGCTCTCTCTCTTCGCTCTGCCTTGCGCAGCGCCGAAGGACCGCTTTGACCCTGGCTACAAATTCCATCATCCCGAAGGGCTTGGTGATGTAATCATCTGCGCCGCCCTCCAGACCTTTTACCTTGTCAAACTCCGCTTCTTTGGCTGTGACCATGATCACCGGGATATCCCGGGTCCTGGTGTCACTTTTCAGTCGTTTCAAAATATTATACCCATCTTCACCCGGGAGCATGATATCCAGCAGGATCAGTTCCGGCATATTTTTTTTCATGGCTGTGTCAAGTTCTGCCCCGGTTTCAAAACCTTCTGCCTCAAAGCCTGTTGTCTCCAGGGTATAGACAAGAAGCTCTCTGATATTTCTCTCATCTTCCACACAGTAGATCATTCTATATCCTCTCTGTTCTTTTTTTGCCGTTGGCACTTCATAATCGTCTGGTCTTTTTTGTTCCATGCCTTCAGTATAACTGCTTTCTTTTTACTGCACAAGCCCTGGCCGTCTGCTGATACAGATAACCAGGGCATAGCATTATTTCGATATCTTTTTATTGGCTGCCTGCCGCTGCCATCTGGGCTGCCGCCTGCTCATCCTTTATTTCCGGAAGCTGATACTGACTCCGGATCACCTCCAGCGCACGGTAGAAGGTTTCGTCCGGCCCATGTTTGATCTGCTTCAGGTGCTGATGTGTATCAAAAGCATCTTCATGAACCTGTGTCACACAAACACCGATATTGGAACAGTGATCTGCCACACGCTCCAGGCTGGTAGTCACATCGGACAGGATGAATCCCATTTCAATGGTACATTCTCCGGCGCGAAGTCTCTGGATATGCCGGTACTTCAGTTCCTTGCTGAGTTCATCGATCACTTCCTCCAGTGGCTCGATCTCTCTCGCAAGCTGCACATCCTGATTTTCGTAAACCTTGTAAGCAATATCTACAATGTCTTCCACCGCATGCTCCATGACACGTAACTCTTCCAGCGCCTTATCCGAAAACTTCAGGCCTTTTTCATAAAGCTCCTGTGCGGATTCCATGATGTTCACACCGTGATCGGAAATCCTCTCGAAATCACCGATACAGTGGAGCATGATGGAAACACTGTGACTGTCATGAACGGAAAGATCCTTCTGGTTCAGTTTTACAAGATAGGTTCCAAGTTCATCCTCATAACGGTCTACCTTTTTCTCTGCTTCTTCCACCAGAGCCTTTCCTTCTGCGCTGAAATTCTTCAGAAGGTCCAGAGCGGTAAACAGAGTTCTGTGAGAATCCTCTGCCATTTTTTTCGCTGCATTCCTGCTCTGCTCAACTGCAAATGCAGGTTTCTCCAGAAAACGGCTTTCCAGGATCATGAAATCCGGATCTGCTGCCACCTTCTCCTCCTCTTCCCTCCTGTCGCGGATAGTAAGACAGGCAAGCTTCTCCAGAGCCTTTCCAAACGGGAGAAGGACAAGAGTTGCCGTGATATTGAAGGCACTGTGCAGGATCGCGATCCCGGCCGGAGTCGCTGCCTGTGCCATAAATGAAAAATGTACTGCTGCATTTATCGCATAAAATACTGCCATGAACAGCATGGTTCCGATCAGATTGAAATACAGATGGACCATAGCCGCACGTTTTGCGTTTTTGCTGGCTCCGATGGCTGAAAGGATCGCAGTGATACAGGTACCGATATTCTGTCCCATGATAATAGGAAGTGCTGCACTGAACGGTACCATTCCGGTAAGGCACAGTGCCTGGAGGATACCAACCGATGCGGAAGACGACTGGATGATCGCTGTCAGCACTGCTCCGGCCACAACTCCAAGGATCGGATTGGAGAATTTCACCAGCATTCCGGTAAACTCCGGTACCTCTGCAAGAGGTTCCACAGCTCCGCTCATGGCATTCATTCCATACATCAGGATCGCAAAGCCTACAAAGATCGCTCCCACGTCCTTTTTCTTCTGGCTTTTTGTAAACATGATCAGAACCACGCCGATCAGTGCCAGGATCGGTGAAAATGACGTCGGCTTAAAAAGCCGGATAATAAAGTTATCACTCTGGATACCTGTAAGACTTAAGATCCATGAGGTTACGGTAGTACCGATATTAGCACCCATGATGATTCCCACAACCTGGGACAGCTTCATGATTCCCGAGTTTACAAAACCAACGACCATAACGGTAGTTGCCGAGGATGACTGGATCACTGCAGTCACACCCATTCCAAGAAGAACGGCTCTGATGGGATTGGAGGTAAGTGTCTCCAGGATCCGCTCAAGCTTTCCGCCTGCAACCTTCGCAAGCCCGTCTCCCATTAAGTTCATTCCATAAAGGAAAATAGCAAGTCCGCCAAGCAATGCCAGTACGCTGAAAAAGTCCATAATACTCTCCTTCACTTTCTCTTTTTGATATGTTTGATTTCCTTTTTTCTCATTTCAACGATTTTCATAATAGCGGCCTATTGTAAAATTTTCCCCACTGGAATGTAAAATCTGTGTAAAAAAAATAAAACAGAGGATCCTGTTACGGGAAACCGATTTCCCGTCAGGATCTCTCTGTCCTATATATCGTACAGTGGTTTTTATCCTTATGATGTGTTTTGTGCTGCGGATATTCTCATTCCGCTGAGCTGCATGCTCATGAGCAAAGCTGCCCTGCGATCTGTGATCAGAATCCGCGGATCTCCTCATCCTCAGATCCGGTCTTGTCGATGGATTTTATTACAAGGTAATAGCTGTAATCATCATTGACCTTTACTTCCACCCGGTCTCCTACACGATGACCGCGCAGTGCCTTGCCGATAGGCGATTCAATACTGATACGGTTTTCCATGGAATTTCCGCGGATGGAAGTAACCAGCTTGTACTTCTCCACCTCATTATCTTCTTCAAAAAGAACTTCCACGATATCGTCCATTCCCACTTCGTCAGATCTGGAAGCATCGGATACAATGGATGCCGTCTTCAGCATCCTCTCCAGATAACGGATGCGGCTCTCGTTCTGATTCTTATGCTTCTTGGCTGCATAATACTCAAAGTTCTCACTTAAGTCTCCCTGGGCACGTGCCTCCTTGACCGCCTCAATGGCTTCCTTACGTACTACCAGTTTACGGTGTTCGATCTCCTGCTCTATTTTTTCAACATCCTTGCGGGTAAGCTGTTCTCTCATTTCTCTGGCATCTCCTTTTCTTTATAACATTCAGACTGATCCTGGATCTGTTCTCCACTTCCTGTGAAGCTTCTGTCACAGATACAGGATTTCTGGAAGGTTACCGGAAATACCATAGCAGATACGCTCTGCTTTGTCAAACAGCGCATACCTGTTCTTCGGCTTCCTCCTGCTGGTGTACTCGCTGTTCAATATAATCTGCCATATGTTCTTTGGGGATATCCAGTAACATGGAAAATTCAGAATAGAGATGATCCTCTGCAAGCTTCAGATACCGCTCGTCTGTAGCGGTTGTTTTTTTACCATGAGATAATCTGGCCTGTTTTCTGACGTAGATCGTCTTGATGATCCGAAGAAGATCTCTGCATTCACAGGTACGGATGCATTTCTTGTAGCTATCCTCCCGGAATTTCTCATTCTCAATACTCAGTGTCTCAATGGATGGGATCTCATCGATAAGCCTCTCCGCTTCTTCCCTCGTAATGATTCCGCGAAGCACCTGCTTTCCACCTTCCACCGGTGTAAATATCTTCCCATCGGTTTCTCCTCCGGGCCTCAGTACATAATAAAGCTTCTCGCCGGAGGAACCATCCACCCTCATTGTGGTAACTCCTGTTACCTGGCAGATGCCGGTACGACCATACACAACATATTCGCCTGTTTCAAACATTCTTCCACTTCCTTTCATTTTTTTACTTTTCTTTTGTTATCCTGGCGCTTATTGTGCTCTAATGAAAGCTCCCTGCCAGGTTATATATCCAGACAAGGAGCTTCTCACTGAGGATTCTATCCTTATTTTACTACTTTTCCCATTTATTTGCAAAAGAATTCAAAAAGCTTTTTTATTTTTGTGAAATATGCCCACAATGAGGGCATATATTTTTTGTTATAATTCTTCTTTTTTCTTTCTTCCCAGACGGATGTCTTCCATATGAGATTTCAGTTCCGGTGTCATACTGTCAAAGAGATAGGTTTTGCTGTTGTCTCTGCGCTCCTGCCATTCTTCTCTCATCTGCTGTTTTGCGGAAGCGATCTCATCTTTGAATCCGCGCGCTGAGATCCTGGCGGCTCCCTGTCCCATAATGATGATCTGCTCCAGTCCGTCTGATGTGGCAACTGTCACGTTATGCTTCCGTCCAATTTTATGGACAGTGCGTTCAATATACTGGTCTGCAGTTTCCGCTTCTTTTGTATAAACAACATGAATGTTATGATACTGGAAGGTTTCCTCCGGATGGCCCTCTACACGGTAGGCATCAAATACCAGGATCAGGATGCAGCCCTTGATCCCCTGATAATCGCTTAATATATCCATTAACCTGGACTGTGCCGCATGAAAGTCTGCCTGTGCCAGATCTCTTAAATCCTCCCAGGCAAATATGATATTGCAGCCGTCCACCAGCAGATAGTCCTCTCTGTGGATGGCCGGACTGCTGTTTCTCCAGGCGCCGTGACCGGTTTTTGCCGGAAGGCCGGAATCTGCTGCACCTTTGCCTCCCTTCCCGGAAAAGCTGCTTCCGCTTTCCGGATTTCCGAAGCTTCGGCTGTTACTGCTGTATTTCTTTGAGCTCACCGGACCAAAGGTTTTCTCAAAGATTGCCTTCAGTTCTTTTTCCTCTTCGTAGCTTCCATACATGGAGGTATATTTTCCACGGCCGGCATTGGCTGTTCTGTGATCCGGACTGTTTTTGGCTGTTCCCTGAACTGAACGCACTCCTGCAAAGCTGTTGTCGGAATCCTCATAGGCATCATTACTGTCCGAAAGCTGAGCTCCTTCCAGATGCATATATTCTTCTACCTCATACCAGGGAACCACGAAGCCTGCTCCATGGGCACAGAATACAGAGCCTGTAGGATTCTCAAGATCTCTCTCGGAATCATAGCCGATCTCCTCTGCGATCTGCTCCTGATCCTGACAGGGTTCATAGCCCTTCAGAGTACAGGTCAGATGACCTCTGCCTCTTGTGTAGGAAACTACCTGGCTCTGATAATCCCTCATTTTTGCCACCGGCGCACTTCCTGTGATCACCGACAGCTCTCCCTGGGTTTCCGGCCCCTGAAAGGTTCCCTGCATCCTCTGGATATCCGTCATGGCACGTCCTACATTTTCTGCCGGAACCTCAAGTCGGAAGCTGTAATAGGGTTCCAGAAGAACTGTCTCCGCTTTCTTGAGGCCCTGGCGCACAGCACGGTAGGTCGCCTGCCGGAAATCTCCACCTTCCGTATGCTTCTGATGTGCCCGCCCGGTGAGAAGTGTGATCTGCATATCGGTGATGGGTGATCCGGTAAGGACTCCCAGATGCTCTTTTTCCTCCAGATGTGTCAGGATCAGCCGCTGCCAGTTCCGATCCAGCTGATCTTCATTTGCCGCGGTAAAAAACTGCAGTCCGCTTCCTCTCTCTCCCGGTTCCAGAAGAAGATGCACCTCTGCATAATGACGAAGCGGTTCAAAATGTCCCACGCCTTCCACCGGTGCGGCAATGGTTTCTTTGTATACGATATTACCGGTTCCAAATTCTACTGCCACATGAAAGCGCTCCCAGATCAGATGCTTCAGGATCTCGATCTGTACCTCGCCCATCAGCATGGCGTGGATCTCTCCCAGCTGCTCATCCCACATGATATGAAGCTGCGGTTCTTCCTCCTCCAGCTCCTTCAGGCTTTTCAGCATCCTGTGAGCGTCACAGCCCTCCGGAAGGATGATCTGATAATTCAGTACCGGTTCCAGCACCGGCATGGCAGAATCCGCCTCAATGCCAAGTCCCTCTCCCGGATATGTTTCGGTAAGACCTGTAACTGCACAGACGGTTCCTGCCTCTGCCTCTTTGAGCATTTCAAATTTTGCACCGGAATAGATACGGATCTGATCTGCCTTTTCCTCCCAGATTTCATCTGCCGGAATACCATTTCTTCCTGCATTGGTCAGCGTCTCCTTAACCTTCAGGCTGCCGCCGGTGATCTTCATATAAGTGAGACGGTTTCCCTGCTCATCTCTGGCGATCTTAAAGATCCTGGCTCCGAATTCCGCGGGATAGGACGGTACTGCCATGTAGGTCTCCATTCCATGGATAAAAGCATCTACGCCTTCCATCTTCAAGGCAGATCCAAAAAAGCATGGAAAAAGCTTTCGTTCCAGGATCAGCTCTGCCACGTCCTTTTTTGTGATCGTTCCTGTTTCCAGGAAGCTTTCCAGAAGGTTCTCCTCACACATGGCGATATTTTCCAGAAAATCATCAGTTCCATTTATTTTATCAGAAGCGCCCTGCGTTTCGAATATATTCTCTTTTTCTGCTTCATTGGCGTTGTCTTTCAGCTGCATTCCTTCAGCTGACGGAGATTTCCCGGAGTTATCCACAGGATTCTCCTTTTTCCCTGCTGCTTCTGCACCGGAGCATTCCAGTTCTCCACTAAAATCCACACAGCATCCGCTTAATTTCTTCTTCAGCTCCTCAAGAAGTCTTTCCCTGTCTGTTCCTTCCTGATCCATTTTATTTACAAAAAGAAATGTTGGGATCTTATACTGTGTCAGCAGTCTCCACAATGTCTGTGTATGCCCTTGCACACCATCTGCTCCGTTGATCACCAGGATCGCATAATCCAGCACCTGCAGGGTACGCTCCATCTCAGCAGAAAAATCCACATGCCCCGGCGTATCCAGAAGTGTCACTTCCATATCCCCCATGGAAAAAACTGCCTGCTTTGAAAAAATGGTGATTCCTCTCTCCCTCTCAAGCTCATAGGTATCCAGATACGCATCCTTGTGATCGACTCTTCCGATTTTCCGGATCCTTCCGCATTTAAAAAGCAGGCCTTCCGATAATGTCGTCTTTCCTGCATCCACATGGGCAAGCACGCCCAGGCTTATATGTCTGTGTTTTATATTCTGAGGTTTTTCTCCCATTGAAAATACCCCTTTCTGTTGTAATGATATCCAATATCATAACATAGAAAGGGGTATAAGTCGAATTTTGTTTCGGTCTGTGATTCAGGAATCCAGGTAGGCTTTCAGCTTCTCCAGATCCTTTTTCATATCTGCTCTTCCTGTCTGGTAGATCCGCTCCAGATTGCTCTCATCACGCTCGATCATCGCCGCCTGGATGGGACTGCTCGGACGGATGATATGAACGCGACCCTCTTTTTCCAGAGCAGACAGTTCCTCCAGTGTTTCATTATAATGGATATGCCGTTCCTCCAGATCCTTCAGAAAAGCCGGATATTTATGTAATACTGCTTTCAGAAAAAGCTGCATCTTCGGGTTCGCTTTTTTTCGGTACTTCACATCTCTGGTAAGCACCACTACGTTTTTTTCGTATCCCCTGGAAAGCATCCACTTAACCGGGATCGGATCAGACACACCACCGTCCAGAAGTCTCTTTCCCCCAAGCTTCACCGGTCGGGAGGCTATCGGGATCGATGCAGATGCGCGCATCCATTCAATATCCTCCACATCTCCGTTGGGACATTCATGATACACCGGTTTTCCTGTATCCAGGTCCGTACACACCACTGTAAATTTCATGGGATTTTCTGCGTAGGTCTGACGGTCAAAAATATCCAGTTTCCAGGGCAGTTCATAATATCCGAATTCCCGGCTGTATACATCTCCTGTGGTGATCCAGTTCCGGATGCTTGCAAGTCTTTTATCCTTGCAGTACTTTTTGTTATAGCGAAGAACTCTTCCGATCTGCCTGGACTTATAATTGCATCCAAAAACAGCTCCAGCCGATACGCCCACCGCACTGTCTGCGTAAATCTCATTTTCCATCAGAACATCGATCACACCGGCTGTATACAAGCCCCGCATACCGCCGCCCTCCATAACGATACTGAATTTTTTCAATTGTGTTTCTTTCATTTATTTGTCCTCTGTATTCTGTCTGGCAGACTCTGCTGCCCTTATGCTGTCATCTTTATGTCCCATTTATTGTACTTTTCGAATTATATCGGTCTTTTCTGCCATATATCTATATCCATTATCAGAATATCTTGGTTGTCCACTTGCTCATATCCCAGACTTCATTTACCACATCCTGGTAAAATTCCGGTTCATGGCAGATGAGAAGGATACTTCCGCGGTATTCCCGGAGAGCTTTTTTCAGCTCGTCTTTTGCATCTACATCCAGATGATTGGTAGGCTCGTCCAGAAGAAGAATATTGGTGTCACGGTTCACCAGCTTGCAAAGACGCACTTTTGCCTGCTCACCACCGCTTAAAACTCGTACCTGGCTCTCAATATGCTTGGTCGTCAGGCCGCATTTTGCCAGTGCGGAACGCACTTCATACTGGGAAAATGACGGAAATTCCTGCCAGAGCTCTTCGATACAGGTAGTTCGATTCTCACCTTTAACTTCCTGCTCAAAATATCCGATTTCAAGGTTCTCGCCCTGCTCCACGCTTCCGGAAAGAGGCTTGATCAGTCCAAGAAGGCTTCGAAGAAGTGTTGTTTTTCCTATTCCATTGGTTCCCACCAGTGCGATCTTCTGTCCTCGCTCCATAGTAAAATTCAGTGGCTTGGAAAGCGGCTCATCATAACCGATCACAAGGTCATGTGTCTCAAAAAGCATCTTTCCTGGTGTTCGGCCATAACGGAATTTGAACTCCGGCTTCGGCTTCTCTGCTGCCAGCTCGATCACATCCATCTTGTCCAGCTTTTTCTGGCGGGACATAGCCATGTTTCTTGTGGAAACACGTGCCTTATTCCTTGCTACGAAATCCTTCAGCTCACTGATCTCCTGCTGCTGTTTGCGGTAAGCAGCCTCCAGCTGTGCCTTCTTGACCGCATAGACCTCCTGAAAATGATCGTAATCTCCTACATAACGGTTCAGTTCCTGATTTTCCATGTGATAGATAATGTTAACTACAGAATTCAGGAAGGGAATATCGTGGGAAATAAGGATAAAGGCATTCTCATAATCCAGAAGATATCTTTTCAGCCATGCAATATGCTCCTCATCCAGATAGTTGGTAGGCTCATCCAGAAGCAGGATATCTGGCTTCTCGAGAAGAAGCTTCGCAAGAAGTACCTTGGTTCTCTGTCCGCCGCTTAGATCCGTAACATCACGGTCAAGCCCAAGATCCAGAAGGCCCAGAGCTCTGGCAACCTCCTCCACTTTGGCATCGATCGCATAAAAATCGTGAAGTGTCAGTTCGTCCTGGATCGTTCCAAGCTCTTCCATCAGACCATCCATCTCGTCAGGATCTGCAGTTCCCAGCTTGTCGCAGATCTCGTTCATCCGTTCTTCTTTTTTGAGAAGAGGATCAAAAGCGGATTTCAGCACCTGGCCGATGGTCATCCCCTTTTCCAGAACTGCATGCTGATCCAGATAGCCTGCGTGGACATTTTTTGCCCACTCTACCTTGCCCTCATCCGGCATCAGTTTTCCAGTCACGATACTCATAAATGTGGACTTTCCTTCGCCATTAGCGCCTACAAGTCCGATGTGTTCTCCCTTAAGAAGCCGAAAAGACACATCTTCGAAAATCGCTCTGTCTCCAAACCCGTGAGTCAGGTGTTCTACATTTAAAATACTCATTTGTTATATTCCTTTATCATTGTGGTTTTTCTGTTTTCCCGGAAGGGATTTTTAATAATGCTATAGTATTATACTTGATATTTTTCTCTGCTGTAAAGTCAAATCTCTGTATACACTGCGATCGGCTGACTGGCAGCTTTTTGTATTACCGGTTAAGCTGCTGAATACTATTGAATAATTTTCCATCTTCCTATCTCATTATCTTCTGTAAAAATCCTGTTCTTATTTATTATGCCATCGGATCTCACCGTTTAATATGATCGGATAACGGATCAGCTTGTCTGAATCAAGGTTTTCCGCATACATATCTACTGCGGTTATCTGGTGATTATCATATGTGGTATAATAATAAATTCCCTTTGTCGTGTTGCAGCATGAAGTATAGATCGTGATCTCATATGCGCCCTCTGATACCTCACAGCATCCCCGCTGCTGATCAACAGAGCCTAAAATATGGAAAAACTGGCTGACACTTTCGTTTTCCCCATCTCCGGATATTGCGTTTAATTTTGTAAATGCAACCTTTACAAATCTTGACTGGCTTGAAAGATCTCCCGGAATTCCCATTCCGCCCATTCCTCTGCTGTATGGATCCAGCTCCAGCACTCCTGCAAATGTACTTTCCGGCTGCTTTCTGGATACACCTGCATAATTGTTAAGTGCAAACATCTGACCGGGGAATGGAGGATTATTTGTAAGTACGCCAACAGGATTGTCATAGATGTGCATTCCGTCTTTCATGGATTCTACAACGATGCATTCCTCCTTGTCTGCGATCATCCAGTGAAGCTGTGCCGTTGGAAGCTGTTCACTGAAGGGTGTTCCCATAAGCTTCATATTGGAAAGCATCCTCCTTGCTTCAGCCACCGAAGCACACTGGGTAAGGATCCATGGAATAAATTCATATTGCGCCACCTGGACAAGATCCTTATCTGCCTCTGTCGCTTCATCTGCATATGCCGCATTCCCCACAAAGTTAAGTCCTGCCATACCCAGTCCCTTTTCATTAGCCGCATCATAATAAAGCGGATAATCTCCTGCTACAAACGCCATTCCTATAAGAGCATAATGTGTTTTTGCTTTTCCTGCATATCGGAAATCGAACTCATAATTTCTTGGGGTTATGGTCACCTCTTCACCATAGGAAAACTCATAGTCAAGAGTTCTTCCCATATAAAAATCCTTTGTCTGATACGTTGCTGCTGTACACATAGATCTACACCTCTTCCTTACAATAATCCTGCAAACAATCTCATGAAAAGCTGTCCCAGACGAAGATATGCACTGCGTCCTGTACGGTATTGTTCTGTTACTTCCCGACATTCCTTCATTGTTTCTTCCAGGTCATTTCTTATGGATAACACAGCCGGACTGTCTGCCATAAAGCATCCGTTTTCAAAATGATGATAAAGACTTCTGTAATCCAGATTTATGGTTCCGCATGTTGCCATACAGTCATCTGCCACGCTCATCTTGGCGTGACAGAAGCCAGGTGTCCACTCGTAGATCCGCACTCCATTTTTAACCAGTCCATGATAAAAGGAACGTGTAACACTGTAAATCATTTTTTTATCCGGGATTCCCGGTGTAATGATCCTGACATCAATCCCACGCTTTGCAGCAAGACACAGCGCATGTGTCATTTCATCCGTAATGATCAGATATGGCGTTATAAACCAGCAGTATTTTTCAGCTTTGTTGACCATGCTGATATAAACTTCCTCTCCTACCTGTTCATCATCCATTGGACTATCTGCATAAGGCTGTACAAATCCGTTCTGAGCTGCCTTATATTCTGATCTTATAAAATATTTGCTGAAATCCTCATTATTATTCCTGTCATTGGCTGCATTCCACATTTCAAGGAATGTTGCTGTCAGCGACTGAACTGCATCGCCTTCAAGACGGATCCCGGTATCCTTCCATTGTCCGTAAGGATTGGTGTAATTAAAATATTCATTTGCCAGATTATAGCCGCCTGTGAAAGCTACTTTTCCATCGATCACGGTTATTTTTCGATGATCACGGTTGTTCAGAAATACATTCAGACCCGGCATAAACGGATTAAATACCCGGCAGTGGATTCCGATCTGCTCCATCTTTTTTACAAAATCCGTATTAATAAAGCCAATAGAGCCCATATCATCATAAAATACTCGCACTTCCACGCCTGCCTGTACACGCTCCTCCAGCACTTTCTGGATCTTTTTCCAGGCCTCTGCATCTTCTATCGCATGGTATTCCATAAAAATAAACTTTTCAGCCTTTGACAGTGCTGATAACTGTGCTTCTAATCCCTTTACCGCCTCATCATAATAAACAATATCCGTATTCTGGTATACGGGATAACCTGCATTTTTCCAAATATACTCACTGATATTTCCTGCTTTGGGGATTTTATTTTTGATATTTTCCAGTTTTTCCCGATTGTCCGGCAGAAGCGGCAGAAGCTTTCTGTCGATATCCGCATATCGTTCTCGCATTTTACGGGTTCCGCCATTTAATCCGATCAACAGATACAGTGCTACACCCATGATCGGAAACACAAGTATCAGAATGATCCACGGCATTTTCATGGAAGAGGTCTGATCGGATGCATATAGTGCCAGAACCAGAATTCCTGCAAAGACTCTAGTCAGCAGATTAACGATCTCCGCATATTCATTCAGCCTTGTGATCACGATAATGATAAAAGCTGCTTCCAATAAAATACAAAGCACCGAAAAGCATAATCGAATGACACCGTTTTTCGTTTTTGCTCTGCCCTCCAGTGTATCCTGTCTCATAAAACCGCCCCTTTCTGCATTGAATGAGAATTTTCTGTTGTGCGTAAGCCTAACTGAATATTCCTGTTGCGTAATAAAATCAACAATTATCGTCTATACTGCAAACAGCGGAGCTCTGACCTGATGATTCCTTGTCCACTGTAATAAAAAATGAAATAAGAAGAAAGCCCTGGAAGCTGCAACTTCGAGGGCTTTTGCTTTTTTGTCCGCATGGACTTATAATCTCTTTGCCTGCGAGCATTATATCATACGCGATTTTTCTTCGCAATATACTCTGTATACTTTTTAAGGTGTTTCTGCTTTTACTGAACTCTTTGCTTCTATCATTGCAATAACTTTCTCCGCTGGATATAACAAAAAAGACCTTCTGCAACCTCAACGGAGAGATTTCCATGATAGAACAGCTCATTGCCGAAGCAACAGAATGTGATTTCAAAGTTGCTCTCGAAACGAATAAGCCAAAAACTGGTTAAAAAACACCCCTTTGATTTTCCAACGAGGCTTGTGACTATTGCAAGTCAACAAAATGCTTGTTTCTACACCCCTTGACCTTTCTTTCTTATTTATAATGAGAAAGAAAGAAAAAGAAAGGAAAGGCAACCTTTTCAAATCTGGATCGAACTGACAGAAGAGATTATCCAGAGGATGCAATCAGAGAATCTTTACTGAACAGCATTGTTCACCGTGATTACTCTTTCAGCGGAAGCAATCTGGTCAATATCTATGAGGATAAGGAATGTTACCGCTCCTTGAATCGTTCCTACATCATCAAGCAAAAGCGGGATAATCATTGTCATAAAGAAATTCAAACTTGCGTCCTCTTTTTCTACGAAGGAAGAAAGCTGATACCCTTGTTTCTTATCAGTCCATCTAAAGGCTGTAAAAGAAATAAAAGATATGATTGCTGCTAAAATCCATGTAGCACATAACAAAAACACAACAATCAGCACATTATTAAGGCGAACAAATTCTCCCCAATATGACTGATTTTCAGCAAGTTCGCTGACGGGGGTAAATTTGAAATTGCGTACAATAGTCAAAAAAGCCAATGGACTCAATGATTGCAGCATTAGCTTATGTTTCAAGCTTATCATTAGAAAAAAAACATATTCATCATTACGTCTAAATCCGCTTCGCGCAACGCCCTTTGTAGTCCTCGTCTATACGCTTTTTCCAATCTGCGCTCAGCGGGGCACTGCACCGGACAGAGCTGATTGCTTCGCTGACCACTTCATAATTCAACGCGGTTCCTTCACTGTCGCACTGATAGTTGACTGCACGATCTGCACCGATTCCGAACTGGCTTGCAGTCTCTACTGCGTCAATATTGGCACCAAGGAACAAAAACTCCCAACCGTATTTCGCTTTCTGCCGCTCGATCATCTGCTTCACTTTTTCGCTGTTGTACCGGCGGCTGGCATTTTCCATTCCGTCCGTAGTGATTACGAACATGGTGTGCTCCGGGACATCTTCCGGTCGTGCATACTTATGAACATTTCCAATGTGATGAATCGCACCGCCGATGGCATCTAAGAGTGCTGTGCATCCGCGAACCGTGTAGTCACGGTCAGTCATCGGTCGGATATCCTTTACATTTACACGGTCGTGCAGGACTTCGCTCACATTGTCAAACAGCACCGTTGAGATCAGTGCTTCGCCCTCTGCTTTTTTCTGCTGCTCAATCATGGAATTGAATCCGCCGATGGTATCCCGTTCCAATCCGCTCATGGAACCGCTGCGGTCTAAGATAAAAACGATCTCTGTTAAATTTTTTCTCATATGCTTGTCCTCCCAAAAGATTATGGCTGCTCAGTTTCGTCCCTTCCAGCCATAATATAGCGATTTTCTTTTGTGAAGTGGTCGCATAGAAAACGACATTTCTTTGTCCTTATGCCCCGATCAGGCTCTGGTCAAAAGCAAACAATGCCTCGTTGATTTCATACACATTGTAGTTTCCCCGTTCGACAAAATATTCTACAATGATATCGAATTTGCTCGAATGGGAAAGAGTAAATCCTGCCTTGCCGAGCATCTCCTGCATCTGGGCAAGCGGCAACTCCAAAGCGAGAGCAAATGCCAGCACTGTTGGTTTGGATGGCTTATAGAATTTATCAGAGCGAATTTTGGAAAAGAGTTTCCGGTCAATGTTTGCCTTCTTGTAACACTGGGCATCCGTCATGCCGCTTTCGTCAATCTTCCGCAGCAGCATTTCCGAAAAGCTCTCATCAATCTGCCCCAGTGCCTCCTCCAGAGATTGACTGCTGCAAGATTTACAGATTGCTTCGGACGGCAGCGGGGCAGATGCAGCTTCAAAGCAGGATTCCTCTGACAGCGCTTCAAGCCGCCGTCTCTGTTCTACTCGACTGTCGGTATGTTCATCCACATACCAGTCATCTATGTACGCCGCGATATCAGCAAACAGTTTTCCGCTAATCTGATATGCCTTCTTATCAAAGATAACGATGTAGACCATCATCTCATTTTCCAGCAAGAATGCACTGATGGTATCGACTGCAACCTTCAGAGCCTGGTCTTTTGGATAGCCGTAGATGCCGGAGGAAATCAGCGGAAAGGCCACCGACTGACAGCCATTTTCTTTTGCCAGGTTCAAAGATGTCCGATAACAGGATTCCAGAAGCTGTTGTTCCTGATGCTTGCCATCTCGCCAGCGCGGGCCGACTGCATGAATCACATATTTGCAGGGCAGGCGATATCCCTTTGTGATTTTTGCGCTGCCAGTCTCGCAGCCATGCAGCGTACTGCATTCTGCAAGCAGTTCCGGTCCGGCGGCACGATGAATGCAGCCGTCCACACCACCGCCGCCCAAAAGAGAAGTGTTGGCAGCATTGACGATTGCGTCAACGCGCATTTTTGTAATATCGTTTCTGATAATCTGTAACGGCATGAAGCATACCTCCCATTCGTCCGATCAGAGTCCTTGTCTGATCAAATATCTATTAAAGTGTCTCATACATTGCTTTCAATTTTTTCGGCGCTACACCGTTCCTGCAAATACACTGCCATAAAGGGCAAATATATTTGCTTCCCGTCCGTATTGTTCTATGCTATAATACTATTGTTGTCCAACCGAAACCCGGCAACGGGAGGAGGTGAACGTTATAGACACTTTAATTACCTTTATCATCACTGTTGCGGCAGGTGTTACTTGCCATCTCATCTGCAAATGGTTAGACAGACATGATAGGGACAACAAATAGCCTAGTGGTTTCTTATCCACTATAATAAAATAAGAAGAAAGCCCAAGAAGCTGCAACTTCAAGGGCTTTCACTCTTTTTGTTATAAACACTTTAATACCTTTTGCCTACTGGCATTATATCATACGCAATTTTTCTTTGCAATATACTTAATATATTTTTTAAGGTGTTTTGTGCGCTACGTGTGTTCTACACTTCAAAATCGCCCACTTTTTTAGAAAATCCAAGAACTTTCAGGCATAAAAAAACCCCGGAAAATCAAAAATTTCCGAGGTTTTGATAAATTTCCGTATTCGATTGGAATTATCGCTTGCTGAACTGCGGAGCGCGACGAGCTGCTTTGAGACCGTATTTCTTACGTTCTTTCATACGTGGGTCACGAGTTAAGAATCCAGCAGCTTTCAGAACTGGTCTGTAGTCGTTGTCTGCCTGAAGAAGGGCTCTTGCAACACCATGTCTGATGGCACCAGCCTGTCCTGTGTATCCACCGCCATGAACGTTAACTAATACGTCAAATTTGCCTTCTGTTTCTGTTGCAGCTAAAGGCTGACGAACGATAACTTTCAGTGTATCTAATCCAAAATATTCATCGATATCTCTTTTATTGATTGTGATCTTACCGGTTCCAGGTACAAGATAAACTCTTGCGATTGATTTTTTTCTTCTTCCTGTTCCGTAGAATTTTGCGCTAGCCAATGTTTTCTACCTCCTAATTAAAATGTTAAAGCTTCTGGTTTCTGAGCTTCATGTTTGTGTTCCGGTCCTGCATATACGAAAAGTTTTGTGTACATGCTTCTTCCTAAAGGTCCTTTTGGAAGCATACCTTTAACTGCGAGCTCGATAACTCTCTCAGGTTTCTTTGCTAACATTTCTTTTAATGTGGTTTCTCTCATTCCACCTACATAATCGGAGTGATTGTAGTAGATTTTCTGCTCTAATTTCTTACCTGTAACTTTGATCTTGTCAGCGTTTACGATGATTACATAATCACCTGTGTCTACGTGTGGTGTAAACTGTGGTTTATTTTTTCCTCTTAAAACGCTTGCTACTCCGGATGCCAGACGGCCAAGAGTACATCCATCAGCGTCAACTACATACCATTTTCTTTCGATTTTATCTGGATTAGCCATATAAGTCTGCATGGTTTTACCTCCTGTTATTTATCAACGATAGTTTAATTAACCGCGGAATTTCCCGCGAATATAAGTTATTGGAAACGCCGGTGCTAAAAATGCGGAAATGTCCGAAACCGCTGATAAATACTTTCGCCTGGGCTATTTGGCTTAAGCATCTCGCACTACGTCACATTTGGTTATTATATTATAAGGGTTCTGTTCTGTCAATAGGTTTTGTGTCGTTTTTTCAACTTTTTTCGTTACTCCCCCGTTTTTTGTTTTTCATCAAAAAAACTGTTGATCAGTTATCCCACCGACAATTATCGAAACGGATGATTTTCTCCTCCTGACTATCAATCAAAAAATTCAATCCCCATCAGTGTCAGTCCCTGTGCCGGAGCAGTCGGGCCTGCCATTTCGCGGTTGCAGGCTTCCAGAATTGTCTTTACTCTCTCAGGCGGATACTGTCCGTTTCCTACTTCGATCAGAGTTCCGGAGATGATTCGTACCATGTTGTAGAGGAATCCTGTTCCTGTTACACGTATGGTTACGATATCTCCGTCACGCCATACATCAATTCCTGTCACTGTACGGATAGTTGTTTTTACCTGCGCTTTTGCACCGCAAAAAGAAGCAAAATCATGCTGTCCGATCAGGTATGAGGTTGCTGCTTTCATCTTATCTACATCCAGTTTGTAGTGGTAGAAATAGGTGTATAAGCGCTCTGTCGGAACCGGGAATTTGCGATTCAGGATGCGGTATTCGTATGTTTTTTCGCTGTCGCAGTAACGGGGATGGAAATCCGGTTCTACTTCTTCAGAGAGCTGAATGCGGATATCTTCCGGAAGACGCTGGTTCAGTGCATAGGAAATCTTTTCTCCGGGAATGCGTGTGTTGGTGTCAAATACTGCCACATTTCCCATGGCATGAACCCCTGCGTCTGTACGGCTTGCACCGATCGTTTCTATCTTCTCGCCAAGAAGCTCGGACAGTGTTTCATTTAAAACCCCCTGCACAGTAATCCCGTTTGGCTGTGTCTGCCAGCCGCAATAGTTTGTGCCGTCATATGCAACTACAAGACCAATTCTTTTCATCTGTTTTCCTCCATAAAAATTGAAAACTTTTGTTATAACAAAATAAACAATATGCTGTAATCCTTTCCTACCGGATTACAGCATATAAAATATCTTTATAAATTATATCAGTACTTTCTCAGATTCCCACAATTCTGAAAACAATGGCGATTCCCAGATAAGCCCACATCACCACATAGGAAATGTAGTCTCTGGACTCATAACGCAATGGCTTCATCTGGGTTCTGTTATCCCCTCCATGATAGCACCTTGCTTCCATGGCCATGGCCAGATCATTTGCTCTTCTGAACGCAGAAATAAACAGCGGAACCAGAAGCGGAATCATATTTTTTGCCTTCTGAATTATATTTCCGGTTTCAAAATCTGCGCCACGTGCAATCTGTGCTTTCATGATCTTATCGGTTTCCTCCATAAGGATTGGGATAAAACGCAGCGCAATAGACATCATCATGGCAATCTCATGGATTGGCACATGAAGTTTATTTAACGGCCTCAGAAGTCGTTCCAGACCATCTGTAAGCTGATTGGGTGTGGTAGTCAGCGTCATAAGAGAAGAACCGATCACCAGATACGTCAGGCGGATGGCCATTCTTCCGGCCAGCTTCAGGCCCTCCTCTGTCACATGCAGGATTCCCCACTGCCAGAGAACCTTTCCGGGTGTCAGAAATATATTAAATACCACTGTGATCATAAGAAGCATCACGATTGCCTTCAGTCCCTTGAACATAAATTTCACAGGAACTTTGGAAAGAATGATCATCGCTGCCAGAAATATAGTTGCCACTGCATATCCCGGAAATGTATGGAATACAAAGACAGAGATGATGAACACCAGCGTACCCACCAACTTTGCTCTCGGATCCATTTTGTGCAGAACGGAATCTGCAGGATAATACTGTCCTATTGTAATGTCTCGGATCATACTTCCTGCCCTCCCTCATTCTCTTCTTGTTCTGCAGACTTTTTATCCATTGTTTCCTTCTGAATGCTTAAATCTTCATCAGGCGCATCTGAATGAGACGCTTTCGTCCCATCCTCAGTCAGATCAGCTTCCATCTCACTAACTAAGGTTTCTGCTTTGGCATTTTCTTTTTTCGACTGACTGTCTGAAACAGATTGTTTGTCACCCGACAATTTCTCGGGATTACATTTTCTTAAAACTGCAAGGATATTCTCTTTTGCCTCATCCACCGTTGTAGCAGTTACATCTACATCCAGGCCTTTTTCCTTCAACGCATGCATGATATAAGTAATCTGCGGTGCTGCAAGTCCCATGGCCTCCAGCTCTCTGTAATGAGCAAATACTGCTTTGGGAGCATCGTCATATGCGATTTCTCCGTCATTGACTACGATCAGTCTCTCCGCGTATTTTGCAATATCCTCCATGCTGTGGGATACAAGGATAATGGTAATCCCTCTTACTTTATGAAGCTCTGCGATCTGGTCAAGGATATCATCTCGTCCTTTCGGATCCAGACCTGCAGTTGGCTCATCCAGAATAAGAATTTTCGGATTCATTGCCAGTACACCGGCAATAGCAACTCTTTTCTTCTGTCCGCCGGAAAGCTCAAAAGGGGATTTACTAAAATTTTTCTCCTTGAAACCTACGTGCTGCAGTGCTTTCTTTGCTTCTACTTCTGCCTCTTCCCTGGATAATCCCTGATTCATGGGACCAAAGCATACATCAGAAAGCACATCATTCTCAAAGAGCTGATGCTCCGGATACTGAAATACAAGACCAACCTCGCTTCGCAGGGCACGACGATCATATTTCTCTCCCCAGATATCCTCTCCATTATAAGTGATCGTACCGGAAGTTGGACGGATCAGCGCATTGAAATGCTGGATCAGTGTAGATTTCCCACTTCCTGTATGTCCGATAATTCCGATAAACTGTCCGTCCGGAATAGAAAGATTGATATCTTTCAGCGCATGGATCTCATAGGCAGTTCCCGGACTGTAGGTATAAGTTACATTTTTTAATTCTATTGACATAAGGCATTCACCAGCTCCTCTGTAGTCAGTATTCCCTCCGGAACATCCACTCCGGCTTTATGAAGTTCGTGTGCCAGAAGTGTTACCTGCGGCACATCCAGTCTGTATTCTTTCAGAGTTTCCACCTGTGAGAAAATCTCTCTAGGTGTTCCCTGCATCACCACTTCTCCGTTGTCCATAACATATACCTTGTCCGCATGAACAACTTCTTCCATATAGTGGGTGATCAGAATGACTGTCACTCCTTCCCGTCTGTTAAGGTCACTGACTGCCTCAAGAACTTCCTTTCGTCCATTCGGATCCAGCATTGCAGTTGGCTCATCCAAAATGATGCATTTCGGACGCATTGCCATGACACCGGCAATTGCAACTCTCTGCTTCTGTCCGCCGGAAAGTTTATTCGGAGAATGATAACGATAGGATGTCATTCCTGTTTTTTTCAGGCTCTCATCTACACGCTCCCAGATTTTCTCTGTGGGCACACCCATATTCTCCGGTCCGAACCCTACGTCTTCTTCTACTACAGTTCCTATGATCTGATTGTCAGGATTCTGAAAAACCATGCCCGCTTTCTGTCGGACTTTCCATAATTCCGGCTCTTTAGACGTGTCAATCCCATCTACCCACAAAGTTCCTTCCGTCGGAAGCAACAGCGCATTCAGGTGCTTTGCAAGAGTAGATTTTCCGGAACCATTATGTCCCAGAACAGCCACGAATTGTCCGGCTTCAATGTCCAGGTTTACATCATTGACAGCACGCTGCGTATCCTGCACGTTACCATCTTCATCATACTTGAGATAGTCAAATCCCAGCTTGAATGCCTTGATAATTCCCATAATATTTTTTGTCCTCGTATTTTGTCTGTCTGCTGCTTATTTTCACAGGAAAAGAATCCCGTCAGTAAACAGCGAATATTTATTTTTTCAGGCTTCTTCAGTAGCTGCCAGTCCGGTCAACTCGTCAATCAGAGCCCAGATCTCATCTCTTCCCTGCTTCGTCTCAGCAGAGAAAGGAATAATAATGCCATCTTTGCTCAGCTTCAGCCCTTCTTTGATTGCTTTGATATTTTTCTGAATCTGGCTTCGTTTGAGCTTGTCAAGCTTCGTTGCAATAATGATCGGCTCATAGCCATTGTTCAGAATCCAGTCATACATCATCTTGTCATTTGCAGACGGATCATGACGGATATCAATAAGAAGGAAAACCGCCTTCAGGTTTTTGGATGTATGAAGATATCTTTCGATCATCTTGCCCCATTTTTCCTTCTCAGACTGTGAAACCTTTGCGTATCCGTAACCAGGGAGGTCTACCAGATACATGGCTTCATTGATATTATAAAAGTTAATGGTCTGTGTTTTTCCCGGCTGTGCACTTGTTCTGGCAAGAGATTTCCGGTTCATCAGCCCGTTGATCAGCGATGATTTTCCCACATTTGATTTTCCTGCAAATGCAACCTCCGGTCTGTTGGTGTCCGGGAGTTTGCTGGTAATACCGCATACGATATCTAATGATACATTCTTAATAACCATTGATTTCCTCTCTTTTTTCACAACAAATGGTCAATCTTTACTGACTGACCATTTATTTTATACCAGTGCCTTATTAAGCACTTCCTTCATCGAACTTACAAAGGTAATGGTAAGTCCGTCTGTGATTTCCTTATCTAATTCCTGAATATCCGGTTTGTTTTCTGCCGGCACTAACACCTCTTTGATCTTAGCATATTTTGCCGCAAGAAGTTTTTCTTTCAAACCGCCGATCGGAAGAACTCTTCCTCTCAGTGTGATCTCACCGGTCATTGCAAGGTCTGCCCTTACCGGCTTCTTAATAATTGCGGAAAGGATTGCAGTTGCCATGGTAATACCTGCGGATGGTCCGTCTTTTGGTACTGCCCCTTCCGGAATATGCACATGAATATCGTTTTCCTGGAAAAATTCCGGCTCAACTTTATAGTCAGAAGCAATGGAACGAATGTAAGTAATACCTGCCTGTGCAGACTCTTTCATAACATCTCCCAACTGTCCGGTAAGCATCAGCTCACCTTTTCCGGGCATTACATTGACTTCAATCTGCAGTGTATCGCCACCCACCTGTGTCCAGGCAAGCCCGCGGGAAATACCAATCTCATCTTTCTTATTTGCCATAAGATAGTTAAAATGCTCTTTTCCAAGAAAATCTGACAGATTCTTTGAAGTCACTGTAACTTTCTTTTTATCTTCTTCCATGATCAGACGTGCAGTTTTTCTGCATATCTGTCCGATGGTTCTCTCCAGGTTTCGAACTCCGGCTTCTTTTGTATAATTGTTGATGATCTTCTTAAGAGCCGCTGACTGGATTGTCAGTTTACCTTTCTCGATACCGTTCTCTTCCATCTGCTTCGGAATCAGATGTTCCTTTGCAATATGTTCCTTCTCATTCTCAGTATAACCTGCGATCTCGATCAGTTCCATACGGTCAAGAAGTGGTCTCGGAATGCCCTGAACATCGTTTGCAGTTGCAATAAACAGTACTTCTGAAAGATCCTGTGGAACCTCTATATAATGATCCATAAATCTGCTGTTCTGTTCCGGATCAAGCACCTCAAGAAGTGCCGCAGAAGTATCTCCTTTATAATCACTGCTGGTCTTGTCAATCTCATCCAGAAGCATCAGAGGATTGCTCACTCCTGCCTGCTGTAATGCTGCAGTGATCCTTCCCGGCATTGCTCCTACATAAGTCTTTCTGTGGCCCCGGATCTCAGCCTCATCTCTCACACCGCCCAGACAGATACGTACATATTTCTTATGCATTGCTTCTGCAATCGATCGGGCAATGGAGGTTTTACCTGTTCCGGGAGGTCCTACCAGACAAAGGATCGGACTTTTTCCCTTATGTGTCAGTTTGCGGACGGAAAGGAACTCCATCACACGCTCCTTCACATCTTTCAGACCGTAATGACCTTCCTGAAGTACTTTCCATGCTTCTTTCAGATCATCAGAATCTGTGGATTTCTTCTCCCACGGAAGTGCCAGCATGGTCTCAATATAACCACGCAGTACTGCATTCTCGGATACATTGCTGTTGGTATTCTTAAATCTCTCGATTTCTTTGCTGATCTTCTCCTTTACCTCATCGCCGGCCTGAAGTTCCTGGAGTTTCTTCTTAAACTCCTCTGCGTCATCCGCAGTATTATCCTCACCCAGTTCCTCACGTATCAGTTTCAGCTGCTCTCTGAGAATATATTCTCTCTGATTCTTATCAATTCTGGCCTTCACTTTTTTCTGGAGATCTCTGCCAATCTGCATGATCTCAATCTCATTTCCAAGGATTGCACCCAGAACTTCATAACGTTCCTCCAGTGTAAGTGCCTCCAGAATCTTCTGCTTATTCTGATAAGATAAAGGAATATTTACGGCAATCTGCTCAACCAGTTCCTCAACATTATCTATATTTAAAATCTGTGCTACCAGCTCTTTGCTGACTTTTCCATTTTCCATGCAGTATCTGTGGAATAATTCCTTAAGGCTTCTGTGCATGGCTTCCATCACTGGTTCCGGCATCTGCATTTCTTCTTCATCAACAGGTGTGATCTCACTTCTGATAAACGGAAACTCCTGCTCAAATTTCACAAGTGTGGCTCTTCCCGTTCCCTCTACAAGTACCCGCAAAAGGTTCTGCGGAAGTTTCACAACCTGTTTGATATAGGCAATGGTTCCTACATGATATACACCTGCCAGATCCGGTGATTCCACCTCAGGATCAATCTGAGTAACCAGAAAAATCTTCTGGTCATGAAGCATGGCAGCTTCAATCGCCTTGACAGAACGCTCCCTGCTCACATCAAAATGAACGATCATCCCGGGAAGGATGGTAGTCCCCCTGAGAGCGATCGCAGGCAGCACTATATTCTGATTTGTCATTTATTGTTCAGTCCCTTTCATCAGGCTGTTTCCGGTTTATCCTTCTTGTGTGCCCGGGACGTTCTTCTGCTTCCGGCTGTCTTCGCCTGTGCAGGAGCTTCTCCGCGGACGATCTCCGGCTCACCGGTGCCATCTACTACATCTTTGGTAATTGTACACTTGCGAATCGTGTCATCTGACGGAATCCTATACATCAGATCCATCAGTGAACCTTCCATGATCGCACGCAAACCTCTGGCTCCTGTCTTACGTTCCAGAGATTTCTTTGCGACCAGTTCAAGTGCATCATCTTCAAAATCAAGTTCAACACCATCCAGTTCAAATAATCTGTGATACTGTTTGGTAAGTGAGTTCTTCGGCTCTTTCAGAATACTGATCAGCGCATTCTCATCCAGCGCATCCAGAGTTACAACTACCGGCACACGACCGATAAACTCAGGAATCAGGCCGAATTTGATAAAGTCTTCCGGCATTACATCCTTCAGGATTTCACCCACATTTCTGTCTTCCTTAACAGAAACCTCTGCACCGAAACCGATGGACTTGGTATCCTGTCTAGACTCAATGATCTTCTCGATTCCGTCAAAAGCACCGCCGCAGATAAACAGAATATTTGTTGTATCAATCTGAAGAAACTCCTGATGAGGATGCTTGCGGCCACCCTGAGGCGGAACACTTGCCACTGTACCTTCCAGAATCTTCAGAAGTGCCTGCTGCACGCCTTCACCGGAAACATCGCGGGTTATGGATGGATTCTCAGATTTTCTTGTGATCTTATCAATCTCATCAATATAGATAATTCCGTACTGTGCACGTTCAATATCATAATCTGCTGCCTGAATGATCTTGAGAAGAATATTCTCAACATCCTCTCCTACATATCCGGCTTCTGTCAGTGTAGTAGCATCTGCAATAGCAAACGGTACATTCAGAAGTCTGGCAAGTGTCTGAGCCAGCAGAGTTTTACCTGAACCTGTAGGTCCAAGCATCAGAATATTACTCTTCTGGAGCTCTACATCAGAATTTTTTGACGCAAGAATTCTTTTATAGTGATTATAAACAGCAACGGAAAGAGCCTTTTTTGCTGCATCCTGACCAATTACATAATCATCCAGAACTGCATGGATCTCTTCCGGTTTTAACAGATTAATATCAGAATTCAAAACCTCGTCATCATAAGGATTTAATTCTTCCTCCATGATCTCTGAGCAGATGCCAATGCACTCGTCGCATATAAATACTTTACCATCCGGACCTGCGATCAGTTTTCTTACCTGATCTTCTGTCTTCTGGCAAAAGGAGCATCTTACTTTTCCTTCTCTCATTTTTTCTGCCATGAATTTATGTCTGTCCTTTCTCTATACTAACTAATAAGACTCCTGTGACGATTCACAGGAGTCTTATCTTTCGCATTATTTATGCATGACTACACCGTCAATCAGTCCATATGCCTTTGCTTCTTCAGCAGTCATATAGTTGTCCCGGTCTGTATCACGCTCAACAACTTCTATCGGCTGACCGGTATTTGCAGCCAATAACTCATTTAAAGTTCTCTTTGTCTGTGCGATATGATCTGCCACGATCTGGATCTCTGTTGCCTGTCCCTGCGCACCGCCGGATGGCTGATGGATCATGATAGTGGAATGCGGAAGAGCAAATCTCTTTCCTTTTGCACCGCCTGCCAGAAGAAAGGCACCCATGCTGGCAGCCATTCCAAGACAAATGGTAGAAACATCGCATTTAATATACTGCATGGTATCATAGATCGCCATGCCGGCTGTTACGGAACCGCCCGGGCTGTTGATATACAGCTGAATATCTTTACCAGGATCTTCTGCTTCCAGGAAAAGAAGCTGTGATACGATCAGTCCTGCACTCACATCATTTACTTCCTCACCAAGAAAAATGATTCTGTCCTTCAGAAGCCTTGAATAGATATCATAGCTTCTCTCTCCCCTGCTTGTCTGTTCAATGACATAAGGTACTAAACTCATATAAACGCCTCCATTTACGCGGCTGACTTTTTCCGAAAGAGGTAGACATCTTAGCCTGTCTCTTTCCGGTTCTTAAAATTCGATTACTTTAAAATTAAACTTCCTTAGCAGCGTCAGCGATAACAGTAACTGCTTTCTGTACAGCCATGTCTTTCTTCATCTGCTCAAGTTCACGCTCTCCAAGTAATTCTTTTAACTTGTCAGCTTCCATTTTGTATGCTTCAGCCATCTTGGAGATTTCTTCATTTACTTCTTCCTCTGTTGGCTGAATGTTCTCAACTTCTGCTACTTTCTCAAGAACCAGTCTTGTCTGGATTCTCTTTAATGCCTGTGGTTTCATGTCTTCCATCATCTTGTCAGCTGTCATGCCAGTGAACTGGAAGTACTGATCCATGGATAATCCCTGGGACTGCATTCTTCTGCTGAAATCATCAAGCATCTGACGGCACTGTGTCATAAGCATAGCTTCCGGAATATCCATCTGTGCATTTTCAATTGCTTTATCTACTGCTGCATCTTCTTTTGCACGTTTTGCTTCGTCTGCTTTCTTATCTTCAAGATTTGTTTTTACATGCTCTTTGTACTCTGCAAGTGTATCGAATTCAGAGACATCTTTTGCAAAATCATCATCCAGTTCAGGAAGTTCTTTTGCTTCGATCTTCTTAACTGCGCATTTGAAGATTGCTTCTTTACCTGCAAGTTCTTTTGCCTGATATTCTTCAGGGAATGTAACTTTTACGTCTACATCATCGCCAACTTTAGCACCAACAAGCTGTTCCTCGAATCCCGGGATAAATGTGTTGGAACCAAGTGTCAGAGGATACTCTGTAGCCTGTCCGCCATCGAAAGGTACTCCGTCTACAGATCCTTCGAAGTCGATTGTTACAATATCATTTAACTGAGCTGCGCGGTCTTCTACGCTGATTGTTCTGGAGTTTTTCTCCTGCTCTTTCTTGAGTTCAGCTTCTACGTCTTCGTCTGTTACTGTGATTTCAGTTTTCGGTACTTCTACACCTTTGTAATCACCTAATGTAACTTCCGGTTTAACAGCAACTTCTGCTGTGAAGATGAATGCTTTTCCAGGCTCAGCCTGTGTGATGTCGATTGTCGGCTGGGAAACGATCTCAAGTTCGCATTCAGCTAATGCTTTGCTGTAGTGTTCCGGGATCAGAGCGTTAACAGCATCTTCAAGGAATACTCCTTTGCCATACATCTGCTCGATCATTTTTCTTGGAGCTTTTCCTTTACGGAATCCAGGGATGGAAATTCTTCCTTTTGCTTTCTGGTATGCATTCTGCATTGCTTTTTCTAAATCTTCAGCGGCAACTTCGATAGTAAGTTTCGCCATGTTTTTTTCCATTTTTTCCACCTGTAAACTCATGTTACATGTTCCTCCTTAATTTTCAGGTTATGATTGCGACTGGTTTTTCAGCTGCGTTATATCATTCACAGTTTTTACCTATTTCTATATATTTAAGTCTAAGCTCCGCTCCCACTGTTGCAGAAGCGGGAGACCTCTCTATAACTCAATTATATATTTACAGTCATTGTAGCAGTATAGCACAAAAAATCCAAAAGTGCTAGTGTTTTTTCGCATAAAAATAAGGGTTTGAGGACGATTTAGCGGGTATATACTACTGATTCTGCGATTTCTTTTGCTTTTTCGTCATTTTCAAGCTGTGAAATCAGGGAAAGTGCGAAGTCTACAGCTGTTCCCAGACCACGGCTGGTGGTTATATTTCCATCTACTACCACATTGTCTTCGCTGGTCTTGGCACCGTCTCCTGCAACAATTTCCATGAAGGACGGATAAGAGGTGGCTTTGCGGTTTTTGAGGAATCCAAGACCTGAGAATACACTTGGTGCAGCACAGATAGCGGCGATTTTTTTGCCTTTGCTGTTGAAATCTGTCAGAAGGTCTGTAAGTGGTTTGTATCCTGCAAGATATTTGGTTCCCGGCATTCCTCCCGGGAGGACAAGCATGTCGGCATCTGCGAAGTCTGTTTCTGCGAATGTTGTATCAGTGAGCATGGTGATACCGTGAGATGTCTGGATCTGTTTGGTTTCTTTGATTGATACAGTTTTGATATCAATGCCGGCACGGCGGAGAAGATCTACTACTGTAAGGCCTTCGATATCTTCGAAGCCGTCGGCGAGGAAAATGTATACTTTTTTGCTCATTTTGGGTTCCTCCTGATTGATTTTTTTGTAAAAGTTTCATCCTATTTTCTGAAATGGATTATAGCATTTTTTGTTTGGAGTTACAATGTTTGTTTGGAGCTTTCTACTTCTACCATATCTCTGGTTTCAAGTCTTTCGGCAATGGATCGGGATATGTTTCACCGTTTAAAGTTTCTGTCAGTTCTTCTCTGGCTTTATTTACTAACTCTGGTTTTTGCAGGAAGTCTATGGCCGTGAGAGCCATGATCCTGGCGGCATAGAGCATTCCTTTGTGGGCGATTGAAGATTTACCCTGGGCTGCTGCCTGCCAGGAGTGGAGGGCGGTTCCTGCTGCGAATGTTGGGATGTTGAGATGGACGGTTGGTACCAGCCAGCTTACATCGCCCACATCAGTGGAGTATTTGAGATCACTGTACAAATTCTGGTATGCCATTGGCTCAAAGATTGGTTTTTTCATTACTTCAGCAGCTTTGGGGCCGAAGTAGTCCCGGGCAATTGTGGGGAGTTGATTTTTGTCCTGATCTGAGAGGGACTGTTGGAATTTTTGTGCGTAGGCATATTCTTCTTCAGTGTAAGTGATCGGACCCAGTTTTTCCAGATACGCATTCATGTGATCTGCCAGGATTTTGCTGGAGATCAGGTTTGAATATGCCGCTACCTGGCGTATTTCTACAGTAGTTTCAGTCATAAGTGCTGCGCCCCTGGCTATGTTGCATACGCGGTTATAGAGTTCTTTTACCTGGGTGATCTTTGGTGCGCGGATAGCATAAAGTACCTGAGCCCTGGACTGGACTACATTTGGGGCATCTCCGCCTGTATCTGTTATGGCATAGTGGATCCTGGCCTCATCTATCATGTGTTCACGCATGTAGTTTACGCCCACATCCATAAGCTCTACTGCATCCAGCGCAGAACGCCCCAGTTCAGGGCACATGGATGCATGGGCCGGAGTTCCGTGGAATGTAAAAAATACTCTGAAATTTGCCTTGGTACTTCCATAACATGCACGCCGCCCCTGCTCCGGGTGCCAGCAAAGAGCCAGGTCACAGTCATTGAAATAGCCATCACGTACAAGAAAGGCCTTGCCGCCTGCATTTTCTTCAGCAGGGCAGCCGTAATAACGGATCGTGCCTTGCAGGTTATGTTCTTTCATAAAGTCTTTTAATGCAATGGCAGAAGCAAGAGTTCCTGTTCCGATAAGCTGATGACCACAGCCGTGGCCACAGCTGTCAGTATGTACAGGAATCCTCTCTGCTGCATCTGCCTTCTGTGAAAGTCCCGGCAGTGCATCAAATTCTCCAAGGAATGCTATGACTGGTTTTCCTGATCCATATTCTGCAATAAATGCAGTCTTCTCTCCTGCCAGATCTGCTTTGATGGAAAACCCTGCCTGTTTTAATACATGCTGCAGCAATTCAGAAGATCTGTATTCCTGGAATCTGGGCTCTGCAAATTCCCAGATCTTATTGCTGATTTCAGCATAATAGTCTTTCTTACTGTCGATTTTTTCTGAGATTTCTTTTATGTATTCGTCTGTATGATCCATTCTGTTGTCCGCTTTCTTTTTTATATTTCCAGTCACATATCCGCACTTCACTTCACAGCATCAACAGTTATTCAAAAGTCTCTGATTCTCCATTTTCTTTGTATACTCAAGGCACAGCATTGTAATATCATCAAACTGGTCATTGTCTCCTACAAAAGCGTCAATATCCGCCTTTACAAGCTTCAGAGTTTCTTCCGGATTACTGCTTAAGCACTGCTGATTCAGAACATGATCCAGTCTGTCCATTCCGTACAGCTGCCTGTCCTTATCCGTTGCCTCTGTCACTCCATCTGTATACTGGAATATTTTGTCTCCGATATTCAGCTGAAGCTTTTGTTCCTTATATACGATGTCCTCTATCCCTGCAAGGACGAAACCAGCACGTATTTTGTAGGCTTCATAGGTGTTGGTTTCCCTGCGGTAAACAAACGGCATTTCATGTCCGGCGTTTACATACCTGAATTCACCGGTCGCAAGATCCAGCACACCCTCAAAGGCTGTAATGAACATTCCGTTTTCATTGGATTCACACAGAATATTATTGACCTCTGTAAAGACTTCTCCCAGGTCTCTGCCCGGCTGTGTATGATCCTTGATCAGGGTTTTGCCGATAACCATGAAAAGGGCTGCCGGAACTCCTTTGCCGGAAACATCAGCCATAACAATCGCCATATGCCTGTCATCAACCATAAAGAAATCATAAAAATCTCCGCCAACTTCCTTTGCGGGTGTCATGGTCGCATAAATATCCATCTCATCCCTGTCAGGAAATGCAGGGAATATACATGGGAGCATGGAAGCCTGGATCTGTGTTGCCACATTCAGCTCTGCTCCGATACGTTCCTTCTCAGCAGTCACCCGGGTAAGGTTATCCATATAGTTAATAATACTTTTCTGCATGGATTGGGTTGCGTGATAAAGTTCTTCTATCTCATCTCTGGTATGAATATCAAGATCTACGATGTTGTTCTCATCATACCCTTCCTCGCCATTGCCAAATTTGTGTGTTGCTTCTGTAAGCAGTTCAATAGGCCTGGATATTCTCTTTTTGATTTTTCTGGATATGCCCATACCGGCAGCCAGGATGATCAGAATGCAAAGACATACCATCAGTACAGTAAAACGAATGGTATTTCTGACAATCTCTGTCATGTCAATATCTGCAAAGGCAACTGCACATTTCTCTCCATCAGATGAAAGTACCGGCTCTCCCGCAGATGACAACCATCCAAATTCTGTTCTGCTCACAGTAGGCTCCAAGCGTTCGTTTCCTTTCAGTTTATCAAATCTTTCCGAAAGCTCTTCCTTATAGCCAAGAGTCAGATAGCCTGACGAAGGATCAAACAGATACACACTGGAATGATCCTGGATCATCTGAATATACAGATATTCAATATTCATATCTGCCTGTATAGAATGAAGATATTCATTTATCCTCTCATAATTCTGATACATGCCTTTCTCTTTAAGCCAGTCTATGATCGGCTGTTCATCATCAGCCGCTACTGCTTCTTTCTGGATCTGTTCAAATTCCTCTGTGTCTATCTCTTTACACAGTTCTTCGATAAAATCCCCATTTACCTGATCTGATACCGTCTTCGCGATTTCAAGCGCTTTATCATTATAGAGTTTTCTATACTGTCTGTTATTCACAAGAGAACTTCCAAGAAGCATTAAAACCCCAACCACCAACATAGAACCGATGAGAAATTTAATCAGTTCAACATTCAGCTTTCGTCTTTTTTCCATGCTCTTTGACCTCCTTTTTTGTCTCTGTGTGCTGCAAATGTGGTGCTGATCAGGAAAGCTGCTGAAAGCACACTCACAAGAATCAGCACAAAGATAAGGCCTCTGCCTACACCAAGGACCAGCACATAGCCAAACACAAAGGAACCCAGAGACTGTGCACCATTCTCAAACAGGCTGTAAACCCCAAGTCCTCTGTCATATCCAAACCGTTCTACATCCTTCAGATCTGTAAAATAACTGGTAAGTAATGGAATCCCAAAGCTGTCTGCAACTCCAATCAATGCCAGTGCGATCAGAAGAGATGGTATATTCTGAAGCATTGCCACCTCCAGAAAAGCTGCTGCATAAATAAACGCAGCTGCTGCAAGCCCCAAATGCTTCCATCCTCTGTTGGAAAAGAATTCCGTGAGAGGAGTTCCCAGGATCAGTACAAAAATTCCGTTTAAAAGATAGGTATATCCAATATAGGTTTCCGAAAGTCCCCATTCAGAACCAACAATAGGAAACATATAATTCAGGAAATATCCACAGATCAGAAGCGGAATCATCATCAGCAGGAAAAAACTAATAATCCTTGGACGAAAGATAAACTGAACAATATTCATATGTGTATCTTCTGTTTCGCAGTTCTCCTCTTCGTTATCTGAAGTATATTTACTCATATACTTATTTGCTACCAGAAACAGCAGCACACTGAGTACTGCAGTGACAGCAAACAACGCTGTATAGGACATCCATTGCAGAAGGAAGCCACCAAACACAACTGCACAGTTTGCACCGCTCAGGGAGGATACACTGTAATAGGCATAGGCTCTGTTCTTCTCCTCATCAGGAAGCTCCACGATCATAAGATTGACAAGTAAAAGCAATACTCCCCAGCCTGCTCCAAGAAGCAGGGCGCTTAAAGTAAGCAGCCATATATTGGGAACCACTCGCAATCCAAGTCCTGCTGTAAGCAGTACAGAGCTTACAAAAACAGATCTCTTTGCCCCAAGCTTATGTATTACCTTTCCGCCAAACGCTGAGAAAATGGCGCCGGATAACACCTCTGCAGATATAGGAACTGCTGCAAGCATGGCCGGTGATAATCCCTGTACTGACATCTTCTCAGAAATCTTCATTGCATAGATGGGAAGAATCGCACAGGTCAGATTTGTAAAAAAGAAAACAAGAAATACAATAAATCTGAAAATTTCCACAGGAAGTCTGCTATTGTTTTCCTCCTGTTTTCGTCTTTTCAGTTCCTGCCTTCCCTTTATAAAATAAATCACCTCAAAGGTAAGCATGAAAAATACTACCATAATTGCGATCAGGTTGATGATCAGAGACACCTGGATCTCTCTGCTTTTCTCTGTCAGACTGTTCATATCTGTTCCGACTTCTATAATCCCAATAATATCTCCGCTTTTATCCCGGATGGGACTATGGATAAATACAAAGCTTCCAGAGCTTGAGTTTGTAGCATAGGTTTTTGTAGCCCCCTGCTCCATAACCTCCTGAAGATCTGTGCCTTCATATTCCCAGTCATAAGGATAAGCCACACAAATATCCTCCAGGGTATAAACCAGGGTAACCGTTCCGTCTTTTACTTTATAAAGTACACAGTACAGATCCTGTGAACTGTCAGAATCCGAGAAGAATACATCCCTTACTACCTGCCGGACCTGTCTGTAATCCTCATTCATAAAATCAGAAGGCTTTTCCAGCCTCTGAAATGCATCTGCAGGAAGTCTGTTTGTTACTGCTGATGCGGCAAATTTCTCTCTTGTATAGGTTTCATCGACCAGCAGACTTTGAAACTGCGGAAACAAGGTGCCAATAAACAGAGCCGCAACTCCCACAATAATCCCTATGACTGCCATGGTAATCTTTGCATAAAAGCTGAATTTTTTTACCAGTATCTTTAACAAAGTCACCGCAAAAAACAAAACAGCAGCGACAATCACTGCACAGGCAGCCCACAGCAGGCAGTTCCATACCTGCAGTTTTCCTGATAGCGGAACGTCCCAGAACTGTTCATAGTCCTCTCCATCCCACAATATAACAGAATAATTGGTAGAGGAAACCAGGGTTCCCGGTGCACTCACATGATATGCAATCTCTCTTTCCTTCAAAGACTCTTCCACAGTAAGTCTGTCTGTACTTCCTGTATTTTCCATATCACAGGGTATCCGTATGATATCCCTGAGACCAATATCAGCTGAATAAAGCACTCCATCCGAGTAACTGATCTCCTGCGGAATACTTCCGTCAACTGTATCACTGTCATAGAGCAGTTCATCCTGTCCGCTGTCTGTATATTTATAAATTTTACCGTCATAAGTCACATAAAACAGGCTATCACTGTCTCTGTCATAAGCACAACACAAAATCCTGTCCTGCGCATCAGCAACAGAAAAAACTTTCGAGCTTCCCTGTTCTGTGTTACTGACCAGAATGCCCTCCTTTTCCTTTTGCATGTAGATCACACCATGCTCGGTGGGTACCATTCCCACAATGTTGCGCCTTACACTACCCTTCTCTGCTTCTACAGAAGCAACCGTTGATATATATTTTCCCTTTGATGACAGTTTGACGATTCCTTCACTGGCAATCTGAACTCCCTGCTCAATACGGACATCATGAAGATACACATTCCCATCTCCGTCTGCCACAACCCGCTCAGCACTCAGAAAACTTTTATCAGAGGCACATGCCCGCCATAAAAGCCTTCCGTCAGCAGATATTTTCAATATTTTCCTGTTGGAATCATCAATCACATAAGTACATCCATCCCCATCTCCGGATGCATAGGATACTGCAGAAAATGTATAAGGTTTAAAAGGATTGGTAAATATCCATTCCCGGCCTGCATACACTGCAAGCACAGAACATACTGTCAAAAGCAGCACAATTATTAGAATCCACTGTTTTTTTCTCTTATGTTCCATGCACCTCAACCTCTTTCTGTTAATGTAAGTTTTGATAACAGGGTATAGGCAGGCGCCATATGCTCTTTATAATAGCGCAGATTTTCAACTCCCATATCTTCTGTATAATTGATCGTATCTGCAGACTGCAGATATCGTTCAAAGCTTTCCCTCAACAAATACTCATTAATTCCCTTGATCCGGTTAACTGCATTTTTATACTGATATACGCCAAGTCCGTTACGGCAGCTCACAATACAAAGTCCTGCCATTTTTCCCTCTACTCTTACAAGGATTCCATTAATTCTGATTTTATCAAAAACAGGAACCAGGTTGTCGATCACCCGGAGCAGGCAGCCACAGTGGCACTCCTCACAAGTTTTCTCCCCACACCATTCCCTTTCCATAAATTCCCGGATCTCCTCCCGATGGAAAGGGGTTATCTCTTCTGTCTCATATGCAAATCTGCGTTTGAAATAATTATAACGGTAACGGTCATCCTGCATATCCATACCTGCCAGAAACTGCTCAGGCGTAAAGGTATAATCCATATAATCACGGTTATCCTCTATTTCAAACTGAATGCCGCTGGCTTCATAATAAGGAAGCATCCATGGAACCACATCCATAATGATCAGCTGTGCATCAAATCCCGCAAAATCTTCCTTCAGGATCTGCATAACTTTCTTTATCTTTTCCTCCGTATAGTTTCCTACAAACGGAACAGCTACCGGATACCCTTCTGTATTCAAATATGTAATATTGATTAAAAGCCCTTCTGCTATTTTGAAGTAGGTGGGATAGGAATCCCTCCATCCAATCAAATTCAAAAAGCTGGTGTTGGCTGACCAGTGATCATTCATACTGTCATAATACGGATCAAACAGGCTCTGATCCTCCACTCTAAGTTCCTGATAACCACGCGCAAGGAAGATTTCCAGCATTTTCTGTGGTATTTTATAATATTTTTTTGTATCTGATTTCATACGGCCTCCTCTGAATATCAGTGCATAATCTCCAGCTATGATCGTGAGAAATATTTACAGCTACGCACTTACAAATATTATATCTCCATTTTTCAAATATTCCAACATAATATTAAAGTTGTTGGTTATATTCATTCTTAATAAAAATATGGCTTTGCGAAGCTATTCCACAAAGCCATATTTTTATTCTATTCTATCGTCAGGATATCTCGGGTTTTCTGTGACCTTCGCTCACAAAAAACACCTCGCGGGATATTACCAGTGAACAGTAACCACATAAGTTCTATTTTCTCAATATCACACATATTTTTCTTGTCTCATACTCACCATAAGTGTTATCATAATCATAAAACTGTACTGTCATTTCATATTTAAGGAGGAACATTTCTCATGGAAATCGAACGCAAATTTTTAATATCCAAAGAAAATCTGCCTGCAGATCTTAATTCTTATCCACATCACAGACTGGAACAGGGTTACTTATCCACCGCACCGGTAGTCCGTATCCGCAAAGAGGATGATAACTACTATCTCACCTATAAATCCAAAGGTCTTATGACCCGCGAAGAATATAATCTTCCACTTACAAAAGAATCCTACGAACATATGCGTCCAAAAGCTGACGGAATCCTCATTTCCAAAACCCGCTATCTTATCCCGGAAAAAGATGGACTCACCATTGAACTGGATGTATTTGATACTCCTTATGAAGGACTCTATCTCGCAGAAGTGGAATTTTCTTCTGAAGAACAGGCGCTCAGTTATAATCCACCCGTATGGTTTGGCGAAGATGTTACAAACTCCGGTAAATACCACAACAGTCATCTGAGTCAGGGGAATTTATAATAAAACAGCTCCGAAATATTGTTCTGTTAATGTGCATTTGCAGGAATTGTAGTAACTCTTAGGTTCTGGAAATTCGCGTTATAAAAAAAATCCGCTCACTGTCTGAGCCGCTTTGCGGCGAGTTTGAGCGGATTTTTTATGGTTTTAGCGGATTTTCAGAGCCTTAGAGTTACTGAGATTACATCTTTTTACCTTTTTCAGCAGCTCCATTCAGAGCTTCAAAGACAGCACTTCTGAATCCCTTCTGTTCCAGGATTCTTACTCCCTCGATGGTACTTCCGGCCGGTGAACATACCATATCCTTCAGTTCTCCCGGATGCATGCCTGTTTCCAGTACCATTTTTGCGCTTCCAAGTAAAGCCTGTGCAGCAAACTGATAAGCCTGTTTTCTTGGCATTCCCTGGGCTACCGCAGCATCTGCCATTGCTTCTATGAACATAAAAACATATGCAGGTGAACATCCGCTTACAGCACTTACTGCGTCCATCAGACGCTCCGGAACTACTTCTGTACGTCCAAAGCTGTCTGTGATCTCACAGATCTGAGCCAGTTCTTCTGCCGATACTTTCTCATTGGCACATACACCAGTCATACCCTCCCCAACCTGAGCAGGAGTATTCGGCATCATTCTTACCACTTTCAGAGGCTGTCCACATTTTTCTTCTAACCAGGCAAGAGTTTTCCCCGGCGCAATGCCTACAACTGTGTGTTCCGGTGTCAGTTCATCTTTTACTTCATTCAGCACTTCTTCATAAAACTGCGGTTTCACGGCCAGGAAAACCAGTTTTGTGTTTTTTACCACTTCATGGTTATCCAGGGTTGTAACCACTCCCAGCTTTTCTCTGCTTCGTTTGCTTCCTTCTTCTGTAAGATTGGAAACAATAATCTCATCTTTTTTATAAAGTCCTTTTTTCAGCATACCACTGATCATGGCAGAAGCCATATTTCCGCATCCGATAAATCCGATTTTCATAAATCTGCTCCTCTCTTGCAATTCCTGTTGTTTTCTGATAATTTATAACTGCTTTTTTCATATCTTTTTCTTGTTATAGATAATGATAATCATCCGGCAATCTGCCGTAAAATACTGAACAGTTACAGATAATTATAATTCATTACTGTCCAATATGACTGTAAAGGGACCGTCATTCACAAGCTCCACTTTCATATCTGCCCCAAATTCTCCCTGCTCGACAATATCAATGTGTTCTTTGCATCTGGCAATTATGTATTTGTACAGATTTTCAGCCATATCAGGGGCCCCTGCTCTTATAAAGGAAGGTCTGTTTCCTCTTTTACAGTCAGCATATAATGTGAACTGGGAAATAAGCAGAAGACTTCCGCCCACCTCCTTCAGGCCAAGGTTTGTCTTACCGTTTTCATCTTCGAAAATACGCATATTAACCATTTTATGAATCATTTTATCTGCAATTTCAACGGTATCTTCCTCTCCTACTCCGATAAGAACCATAAAGCCCTTGCCTATCTGGCCTCGTACTTCACCATTAATTGTCACTTTTGAATGCATTACTCTCTGAATTACAAAACGCATAATTCACTCTCCTTAATCAACGGATTTCTGTCTGTTGATAGATAGCATAGCACATTTTTATCCGTTTTTCCATTGTAAAGTGTCACCTTGCGGCTGTTATCTCAAAATCTTGTTACTCGTCACTCCGTTCTCAGTAATGCTGCACAATTTCCTTTCATCATCTTATAATAAACCGGGATCAGAAGTGCACAGGCTCCGATCCATGCCATTGGACTGGCAATACATACAGATGTATATCCGATAATTCCGGAAAGACCTACTGTTGCAGCAATTCGCATAACCAGTTCAATCATACAGGCAGCAAAAGGTGCTTTGCCATTCTGCATGCTCTGGATGGATGTACGGTATACTGCCAGCAGTCCAAGCACAAAGTAAAAGGGAGCTACAATCGTCAGATACATATCTGAATAGTGATAGATTTCTTTTGTGGGATCTGAGAGAAACATTCTTACGATCGGATGTCTCAGCAGCAGAATTCCAATACACATGATCAGGTTAAATGCTTCTGTCTGAATCAGACATGCGCGCACGCCCTGACGAATACGGTCCCATCTGCCTGCACCAAAATTCTGAGCCACATAGTTGGAAATTGCGGTCATCATTGCATTGTTTACCAGTACAGAAAGCTGGTCTGCTTTCGATGCTGCGGTATATCCTGCAACTGCTGCAGTACCTTTCTGGCACGTCCGGATTTCATATGCGGCGAATACGGAAGTGATGTGGAACGCAGATGTTTTCGCCCTTTTCTCCAGAATTCAGCTGTCCCCTGCATCCTTCTTACTTCCGAAAGTTCATGTACCCGGACTGTAATTCAAAAGCTCAATGAAACAGAAGCACTCTTTGATCAGAAGACCTTATGTTATGAGTTGAAGATTAAGGGGCTTCTCTGTGAAATTTTCGGTATGATTCTCTGCGAACACCAGAATGATTTTGCAAAATTTATTCCGGCCAACTAGCTGGAACTGGAAAGGCTGGAACAGATGCTGAACTATCTTAATACGCATTTTGAATCCATCATCTCTCTGCAGGAACTGGCAGACCAGGTTCATCCGTCCAGAGAGGTCTGCTGCCGCATGGATATTATATTAGGATTCTGTGTCAGAAACCATTCCGGTATTGATTTACATGATACAGATATTGACTTTTTCAGACCTATTGTTTTCCAAAAAAGAACAGCCCCTTTGACTTATTATGCGTCAATGAGACTGTTCTTTTTTATTATTTGTGTTCAATCGAAGCCAGGGACTTACTTGATTTGGTTACATCCCAAGTGTGTCATTTACCAGAATAACATGGATTCTGTCTTTATGTCTGGAATATCTGGTGATCAGGAACTGACAGCAGATGGTATCCGGGGATTTGCAGTTAAAGCATTTTCCGGTTTCCTTACATGGAGTTTTGATATCAAATCTCTGCGCATTAGCTGTAGCTGCCACATTTCTGGCACGCTTCATTGCACTGTCAAGATCCGGACAGACTTTGTTTATACCTACAATAAAGATTACTTTTTTCGGGCCCTGGGCAATGCAGGATACACGGTTGGAATTGCCGTCAATATTGACAAGGACGCCATCATCTGTGACTGCATTGGCACTGGATAAAAAGAAATCTGCATCATAGGCTGCCATAAGTCCCTCACGAGGTTCAAGCTTTGCGCGGTCAATATAATTATACTCTCCTTCCTGCAGGGCTTTGACCAGACCGATCTCATGTGCACTCATGCATCCGCCCATGGCGATTGTGCTTCCGTTTGGGATCAGTTCCAGGGCCTGCTTTAATGCTACTTCTTTATCTTGTGCATAATACCCGGACATATTGCGGGATTCCAGTCCCTTAATCACTGTTTTTGCCAAAAGCTCGTTTCTTTTTTTCATGTTTGCATCCATTGTTGTATCCTCCTTAATGTCTGGAGCATGCAGATTGTAGAAATTATTTTCAAACACGCTCTGGTTTTAATTGTTGTCCCAATCATACCATATTTCCGGTTTCATTTCTATTTTAACCAGATAAACACTGCACTTTTTTTATTACGGTTTATTCACATTCTCCAATACCACCAGGAAACGTAGTAGATGGTCCGCTCTGTACTCTTTGTACGACACTGCCATCTCGTGCATCAATTGTGAGAAGTGGTACCCCGATGCGATCCATAGTAACGCTATCTATAACCATTTCATTACTGCCATCCGCGTAACCCGGTTCCTGGGAATTCCAGGTTCCATAGAAATCCCATACCGGAATCAGACTTCCCTCTGTACTGCTGTTACCCTCCCGCACACGCATATATCCCAGTTGAACTTTAGTTATTGTCATCTCAACACTCTGTGCATCAACAGATGGATAACGACAGAAACTTATGCCATCTACTGCCGGCAGATGGTATTCCTGTTCTGTCATAATCTGCATGGTAATCGTATTTTCAAAAATATCTTTGACTTCATCAAATGGCAGAAGAAACAATGCTTCATCTGAAGCATCTGATACCTCAACTGGATCACTGTGTTGGAAACTCTGAAGTGTTCCGCTGCAGAAAATCATTGTCAGCGATTCATTATCCCACACATCGCACTGCGCTTCATGAAAATTATCGTCTTCATCTATCCAGGGACGGGATAATTCATCATATGGCAGATAAGAATTCCGTATATAATTAACAGGTACACCATCGACCATTCTTTCAAAGAAAAAAGAGGTCTTTTCCAAAGTGCAGTTTTCTTCTGTGAGTTCTTTTGATGCACTGTTAAACAGGTGCCATTCTCCAGAAACAATATCCTTTACATAATTTTCTGCGCCGTCATCAGTCATATTCTGATTTCCTGCTTTTATATAATTCTGAAATCGTTCTGCTCTTTGTTTTTTCTCATCCTGAGACATATTTTCTTCGTTCACATCATCAAACGCAGCATATTCTTCCCAAAAACTAAATGCTTCTAAATCGGGGAATGTACCTGTATACTGGTACGTCAGTCCATCCACCTCATATGTTTCTGCCAATCCATCATAGTCTTGTTTCAACAATTGCCCTTTGGCAAAAGTATCCAGTACTTTCTGTGGCTCTTCTTCAGAAATTGTCACTTTTTTTACATTTTTCAGGCATATGGCATCCACATCCGGCACTTCTATCGGGGCATCGGCTGTCAGGGTAAATTTCATAGGATTTTCCTGATCTGTTCGTTCTGCGGATCTTAAATCGGACTGGATGGTTGTCTGGTAGGTTTTCGGAGCCTGCACCTGTTCAGTGACTGTTTTCTGAACTGTTTCTTTCTCTTTGTTTTCCTCTTTCTTTGCAGCAGTCTTATCCTTTTCTTCTACAACAGCAGAATGAACGACCTTATCACATCCTGATATTGTAAAAAGATTCATACATAAAAAAACTCCCACAAATATTTTTATTTTCTTCATTTCTTTCTCCTCCTTTCGCATATGTAGCTGAGCAGATAAAATATTTTCTTTGCTGCTTAATTTGGTCAGTCAGATAAAATTATCCGCATTCTTTACATTCCTGATTCAGTCAAGCGGATAAAATCATCTGCTTCGCAGTTTAGTTAAAAAAGGTACCCTCTTCTTATAAGAAAAGAGTACCATACTGTACTTCTAATGTATTCATCAAGATGTAAACAAGTTGTAAATTTCATCTGTTTAATATTGTCCATGTAATAACGAGTGAATCCGTCTGGATCGGTCAGTTATTCATAATTGAAGCAGAATATTTGTTTGATCAGGTTAAATCCTTATCTTTTTTTATCAAATATTACTCTTACTTTCGTTCCTGTTCCAAGCTGGCTTGTGATGTCCAGTCTGCCTCCATGAACTTCTGCGATTTTTACACATAACGCAAGTCCAAGTCCTGCTCCGCCCTCCTGGCGGCTTCTGGATTTGTCTACCATGTAAAAAGCTTCCGTAATTTTTCCCAGTTCTTCCTGTGGGATTCCCCGACCGTTGTCTGCAACTTCCAGAATTTTCCTACCCGATTCTTTATATGCTTTTACGGTAATACGACCTCCTGCTTCTGTAGCACGGAGAGCGTTATCTATCAAATTTACAAGAAGACTTTCCATTAATTCATCATCCATTTTCATAGAAAAATCTTCGTATTCTGTCTGCAATTGTATCTGTCTCTGCGCTGCCTGTTCTGCCTCTAGCTGAACTACATGTTCCAGCAGTTCTCCTATATAGTGTGACTCCATTTTTATTGAATCATTCTGATGGAGCCCCAGCATCTGGAGCATTTTTCCGGAAAGTTTTTCAAGTCTTTTTCCCTCACGGCTGATATGTTCCAAGGCACGGTCTTTTTGTTCATCGTTTAGTTTTACATGCCGCAGAGTGTCTGAATATCCAATAATAGAAGTAAGAGGTGTTTTCATTTCGTGGGCAAGTGCTCCCATAAGCATTTCCTGTTTTCCGGCTATTTCCTGCAGTTTTTCCATTTGCTGTACGGTCCGCTTCATCATTAGATAGATAAACAGACCAGCAATGCAAAATACTGCCAGATAGATTCCCAGGAACCAGGCTGCCGTCTGTCTCAGTTCCGTAAACATAGAAGTAACATCACGGACTGAAAGTATTTCGTAACCCTCTGGATTTGTAAGCAGCGCATGCTGTAAAAGTAAGTATTTGTGATTCAGTTTCTGGATTTTGTACTCATAGGAATCCGTTTTGTTGTTTAAACCGAGATTATCCATACTGACAATCTCATAATCTGTGCGGTTTACTACGGCTTCTTTACTTTCGGAATTAATGAGGAGCATTTTCTCACCGCAGCATCTCAGAAACTGGAATTCCAGATAAGATTTTTTTCCTGTTTCTGACATCTGCTCATATTTACTGTTGTCCCAGAATTGTTCCAGGAGATTTTTTCCATTTGCAAGCTGTCGTCCATAGGTTTCAGCAGCATTATTCAGGCTTCTTTTTCCTGTGACATACAGGCTCAGGACACCGACCGGTATCAGAGAGCACAAAAGTGTTATCAGCATAAGTGCTACTGTCCGTTTCCACAACTTCATAGCGGTTAGTCCTCCAGTCGATAGCCAAGTTTTGGGATTGTTTTTATTTCATCGTACAACTCCAGTTTCTTGCGGAGCTGGCCGATATGCACGTCTACAGTTCTGCTCTCTCCCAGATATTCTTCGCCCCAGACACGTTTTAATAGTTCTTCTCTTCCAAGTGCGATGTTTTTGTTCTGTAAGAGCAGGATAAAGAGATCGTATTCCAGTGGTTTCAGGTTTACGGGAATCCCATCTTTCAGAATCTGATGGCTCTGGAGATCTGCCTGAATATTTTTGATTGTGAGAATTCTCTTTGCACGGCCGGTTCTTTCAAGGATTTTTTCAATCCGTACAAGAAGTTCCAACATTTCGAAAGGCTTTACCATATAATCTTCTGCACCGAGTTTCAGGCCTTTTACTTTGGATGCTACGTCATCTTTTGCAGTAAGGTAGATCACCGGGAGATTCTTTGCGCGGAAATCTTCCATCAGAGCAAAGCCATCTTTGCCGGGAAGCATAATATCGACAACTGCAAGGTCTGCATCTTCATTCCATAGCAATAGGCGCTGGGCTTCTATTCCGTCGTAGGTGGCTACTGTTTCGTATCCAGCTATGGTTAGGTTCATACATAATAATTCGGAAATTGCTCTGTCATCTTCGATTACCAGGATTTTGTTTTTCATTTTGGGATCACCTCGATTAGTTTATGGAAATAGTATAACGTTTCGAAGATGTAACGTCTACAAAGATATATATTTTACTTCATTAGTCATACTATTCTATCCACTCATATACCAGATAATCAACCCCTGCATCTATCATAACAGGAGCATCTGAATGCAACTTAGTTATAATCGAACAGTATCCTACATTATGGTACAAATATTCCAGACGTTTGCGGGGTAATTTTGTAATTTTCCTGGTATTCTGGCGTATATAGCATTCTTTATTTAAGATTCGTTTTAAAGTTTTACTACACTTATATACAGAAAAGTCTTCTGGATTACTTAGATGATATTTCAAAATCAAATTCCTGATGTTTGGGCTAAGTTTTCTGACAGAATCATAATAGGATGTATCATTGTCAAAGGTAAATATTAGCCATTTGTGCTCTATACGGATTTTTTTAATTATACAATCATGTGGTACCGGGATTGTCGGCAGAACATCTTTGTTTAAATAATATGTCTTCTTCATTTTCATCTTATCTGTACTGTAAACTTGTCTCCTATTGGTATTGCGTCATCTGTGGGGCTTTCTCCCTCATTATATACATAGACTGTGGATTCTTCGTAGATATCATCAGAGGGATCCTTATCCATTTTTTCTTCAGACACCTGATGCGCTGTGTCGTTTTTTACTTCATATAACTGTAATGTGATTGTGTTTGCTTCCGGGGAGATTTCTTCATATCCGGGATATAGACCTATCGTTTGCCGGAACATAGTTTCCTGACCATTTCTTCCTGTTTCCTGATAGCAGATTTTGTTTCCCTGATCGTCTGTTCCAATCAGATAATAATCACTGTCAATATATACTGTTCCATGATACATTCCGTAAATTGTACTTTCAAATGGATTCCATCTGAATTCTGTGAGATTCAGGACATTGGAATCCATTTTAATATTCTGATTCAGATTTAAATCCACAGTGTTTTTTTCCAGCTCTTCTTTTGATGTTTTAAGTTTAAATGTATAAGGTTCTATATCAGCCTGTATTTTCTGAACATCTTCCCATGTATCAGCATCGTCCATTGCAATCGGCCAGACTTTGAACTCTATGTTTACAGTTCCCTCAGTGTTAACTTCTTCTCCGATTGTGAAATCTTCCACTGTTATTGGATTTTCTGAGAAAGCATTAACTGTTCTTTGGCCTAAGCCCTGCTGAATTTCCTGACCGTTAATGCATACTTCTGTATATAAAAGTTTGTCTTCCACCGCATCCTTCACATCTGCGTCTGAATCTTCGCTGTCGGAATACGCAATCCATAAATTTTTGCTGTCCATCACAATCTCATTTAATGTTATGGTGATTCCATCTCTTGAAATGCTTTTTCCTACAACATTTGTATAAGAATCGGTATCACCGTTCTTAATTCCCAATGCCTGTCCGATCCATGAAGTTACTCTCTGTAATGCTGCTTTTACATCTTCCTGATATCTTAATGTGCATCCAACCATAATAAGCAATATGATCCCGGCGACTGCTGTTTTCCAACTCCTTTGCATATGGAAAAAACGATGCTGTTTTTTCCATGGTTTAGAAGCTTCATATATGTATTTATCATCCAGATCACCGATCAGTTCTAATGTTTTAAATCCTTTTTCCATATAAATGCTTCACCCTTTCCCATAGTTTCTTTCTGCTTCGATAGAGACTGGATTTGATTCTGCTTTCCGAAATTCCATGCCGGGCTGAAATTTCACTGATGCTGTCCATATACCAGTAGCGTCGTATAAAAATGTCACAATCACCTTTTTTCAGGGATTCCAGAAATTTTTCAAGGATTTCCAGAATCTCTTTTCTCTGGATTTCATCATTCAAAGAATATGCTGTTACATCCTCTATCTCTTCCAGTTCTTTGCATAATTCTAATATGTGCTCTGTTGACCGTTTTGCAGCTTTTTTCCTGCGAAAACAGTCAATTGCCAGGTTTCGGGTTATTTTTCCAAGAAAAACAGACAGAATTGCCGGTTTTCTGGGTGGTATGGAGTTCCATGTGGCTAGCCATGTATCATTGACACATTCATCGGAGTCTTCTTTATCATACAGAACATTCCAAGCAATACTAAAACAGTACCTGCTATATTTTTCTTCGGTCGCCTGTATGGCTTTTTCTGATCTGTCAAAATACAGATTGATAATTACTGTATCTTCCACTTTTTTCACCTCACGTTTCTTTTATTTTGCCTTCATAAAATAAGACGGATTTTGAATGGTAAAGTTGCAGTTTTAATAAAAATAATTTTCTTTTTCCAGAGTAAACAATATACTGTCGAAAAGTCAACATGTCTTTTCGCTATCTTTTCACAATTTCTGACTGGAGAAATGAAGTATATTCTGATAAAATGAGCATATAAAGGAGGACAAGCTGATTCCTTACAAATGATAAAAACCAAAAGAACAGCCGAAGACATTTTCAAGGTACGAATGAGGACTATACTTAACGAATAAGGGAGTACCTTATGGCAAACGCTAAACACGAAGATGCTGTTATGAAGATGGGCTTCGACTATTTTCGGAATACGATTCTTAAGACTCTGGGAATTGATTACCAGTATGAAGAAATCGGACCAACAGAGCTGGTGGAACTGACTATTCAGTCTTTGTATATGGACTTTACCTTTCTGACTACGGGTGGGTTCTATATACATACAGAGTTTCAGACTACGGATAAAAAAGAAGCGGATTTGCGAAGATTCCATGCATATGATGCAGTATATTCCAACAAGACAGGGAAGAAAGTTATTACTTACGTCATTTATTCCGGCGGGATTACGAATGTGAAATCTGAACTGGACTGTGGGTTATATACTTACAGAGTGCAACCGATTTATCTGAAAAACAAGAATGCAGATGAAGTATTCCGGAAATTAAAGCAGAAGCAGGATAACGGTGAAGCTTTTACGGAAGATGATTACGCAGCTCTTTCCCTGACACCATTGATGTCCGGAAAAATGAGCCGCAAGGATATGTTTAAAGAAGCAATTCGTTTGGCAAAGCCCAATATTGAGCTGAGTGCTGAAAAGGCAACCGCAATGTTGTATACACTGGCTGATAAATTCTTAGATAAGGCTGAGTTAGATGAAATTAAGGAGGTAATGCGAATGACCAGACTTGGACAGATGTTAATGGATGAGGGAATGGAACTTAAAGAAACCGACTCCATTAAAAAACTTATGAAAAATATGAACCTGACCATTGACCAGGCAATGAACGCTTTGGAAGTTCCTGAAGATAAACGTGAAAAATACCGCAAGACAATTACTCCTGACAATTGACGGATAAAAGTACCGCCATATTGACTTATCACAATCAATATGGCGGTATCTTTCTTAATACAGTTTCTTACATTTTCTATCTGTTCATTTCATTGTGCTGCACAATCTTTCTCATATTTCCAACCAGAAGCAATGTCAGTACAATGGTTACGATTTTAAACGGAATATTCATATAACTCTTACACAAATCCCAATATATGGCAACGCACATAACAACAACAGTGCCTCCTGTCCATATGCACATGGACATTTTTGAGACATACAGGGCTTTTCTCGCTTTGGTTTTATCAAATTTAAAACCTATTTTCAGATGCCGTGGATAGATATTTTTATATCTGTATGTACTCAGTACAATCCCCATCAGTCCATAAGAAACTATAATGCAGCTTCCTCCTGCTGATAAAAAGGGAAGAAATGTTACTGATTGTGGAAATATGCCCAGGTTTTCCAGGATATTTATGAAAAAGTTTATAAGAAATACAATTCCGCATCCACATCCCATCATCATTCCAAGCTGATTCTTCTGCCTCATGGCAGTGTTAAAAACTGCGAAAATCAAAACTGCCAGAACACAGCATAAAAGCACGGCTGCAATTGTTCCATATACAGATGACAGATAGGTCAGAATATAATCCGCATTAAAAGCCGGCAGATTTCCCATTACATCTGATTCACTTTTCCCTATCCATTTATTTTGCTGCCAGAATGAATGCAGCATTCCGGTGAAATAATCCTCTTCTCCACCACCTGAAAAAATGGCCTGTATACGTGCGATCTGATATTCTGTCAGGCTGCTGCTCAGATACCTGATCAGAAAAGCTGCCACAGGCATAGCCAGAAAACCAGCCCAGATTCCGCAGATGGCTCTCTTTTTTCTCACAGTAAACCAGTTCTTTTGAATTGCGATTGTCAGCATAACCAGCATAGATACCAACATCATACAAGCTGTCATAAGCGCAGGCATGGCATAGACCAATATAACCGGTGCAAACATCCATATGATTGCTCTCATCAAGCCCTTATATCCCCATCCATGATATTTATACAAAATTGCTCCATATATGGGAACATAAAACAGCATCAGAGTCTGCATGGATATTCCTCTTCCTCCCGGCAGTACAATGAAGCATCTTGCCCCATTTAACTGATAGCCACCCAACAAGGTAACCAGACAGGAAAACAGTAAAATGACAGCAATTATTTTCGAAAATCTTGCCAGTACAGTGTAATCCAGAAGATATAAAATCATCATAACTGCAAGTCCGATCACAACATGAAACACATATCTGTCCGAACCGGCCGCAGCGTTCTCACTGATTTTTCCGGCAATCCCTGCATGTATCAAAACGCCTGCAATGCTGATAAGAACGATTATCCCCAGAAGTTTCCATGCAACCTGAGGCCTGTGTACACTGTCAAGAGAGATTCCTGTTTCCACAGGATCTCCCATATCCCGGACAGCTTCCCTCTCTGCCTGTTCACGATCCATACCTGCCTGCATATTTGCCTCGATCTGATCTTCTATATGATCCTGAAGTTCCTTTTTTACATAAGGCCGCGCTTTTTTACAGCGAATCTGTTCCAGTAATGTTTTCAGATATTCGTCCATAGATTACACCTCCATTACAAGCACGTTGGTCACTGCTGCAGAATACTCTTTCCATTCTTCTACTTTCTTTTCCAGAAATCCCCTTCCCTGTCTGGTCAGGCTGTAATACTTTCTGGTCTTTCCGGCTGCTTCCTGTTCATATACTGTCAGAAATCCCTTATCCTCCAGACTGTGCAGCAATGGATATAGCGTTCCTGCTTTCAGCTCAAACACGTTCTGAGATTTCTGCCGCAATGTATCGATCATCTCATATCCATACATATCCTTTTCTGACAGCAATTTCAGTATAAGCATTGTCATACTCCCGGAAACCAGTGATTTTTCAATAGCCATGGTATTCACCTCCCATTGTATAGATTGTCTATATATCGGTTATCTATATAATAAAGGAACCCGTATGCTATGTCAACTGTTTCCGGAATAATTTTGATAACTTCACTGCTACGGCAACCGAGTTCTGGTATCTACATACTTTTTCAGACAGAAAAACCACCGCATTGTCATATAGTAACACAATGCGGTGGTATAAATCTCTCAAAACAGATCCAGCATACTGTCCAGATAGATTTTTTCTCTGACATGTATCTGGTATTCCGGTCTGGTCATGTAATAGAGCAGAAATTCCAATATCAGAGCACTTCCGAGTCCTCTTCCTTCTATTTTAAAATTTGAAAATCCCATTGGCAGATAGATATCCCGGATATCATTGATTCCAATAAATCCCGGATTCTCCATAGCTTTTGAAAAAAGATAGCCTCTCGACCCGTCCGGTGCCTTGCAGTGATGCTCCGGGCAGTTTTCACCCAGATTCTTGCGGCTGACCGTTTCATAGCAGGCTTTTCTGTCTTTGCAGCCGAACCAACAGCATTCATTGCAGAGAAATTCTACTTTGTCCTTCTCAGCCTGAGACAATGTATTTAACTTATCAAAAGCCTTGTTTAGCCGGAAATCCGGCACAACATAATGGAAATCTTTTCTCCTGATTTCTTCCTCAAGCTGTGTAAAATCTGTCAGAACCTTGGTAGTGGAGGAAACAAAATAGAGTCCCGGATACTGCTCCTTAATATATTCCAAGAGCAATTCTGAATAAATGATCACACCGTTTCGCGGTTCTCTGTTTCTCTCAAACAACCGGCACAGTGCATTGCATTTTCTGTCTGAAAGGTGCTCCTGGCGAAGCAGGGAATTGCTGAAAGTCAGTCGGGCAGAAATCCCATATTCCCGCATCAGTTCAAGAACCTCCTCCGGATTATTCTCTCCGAAGCCAGCCCTGCCTCCACCCCAGATACAGTCTGCCGGAGCACCATATATGGAGCCAATTTCACACCAGTCGTAAAAATATTCCCTGTGTTCCCGGAATAAAGGCAGGAACATCCGGTACAGCTCATAAAACTCAAACAGCCCGGGCAGGTGAAAATATGCTTTCTCCCTCATTAATTTTCCAGCACATCCTCTATGGTTTCCGAAGCATCCTCAAGAGCATCCAGGGCTTCGATCAGTTCATCTGCTTTTCCTGTGTGTGTCTCCTCTTCTTCATACTCATCGATCAGTTCTGTCAGCTGATCTTTTATTTCTTCCAGACCTTCATAGATTTCCTTTAATTTTTCTTCCCGTTCCATTACGGATGAAAGCTTTACAACTTTAGACATTGTGATACCTCCCATATGCATTTTCTTTAGGAAAAATTATAACACTGCCCTCTTTTTATGTCTATATAATCTGAAGGCACTTGTGATACCCTTTTCCTCTGTGGTATTCTATAGATATGATCATTGCGTTACGCAAAATATAAAGTGGAGGATTTTTATGTTAGTTTGTGATTATATTGTAGAATCTATTGACGGTGACTATGCACATCTTCGCAGAACGGATCTGCCTGAAGAAGAACTGAAGCTCGTAGCACGGGCACTTCTGCCCTTTGAGATTACGGAAGGATGCAGATTACATTATGAAATGATGCAGTATAGTATCATTGACTGATTTGACAGTCTCCGACTCACAGCTGTTACAAAAATTTACCAGAAAAGGCAGGTAAGTGACTTTTTTATCCTTTACCTGCCTGTAACTTCACGTTCTCTCTGTAATATCATTTTTTCATCAGATACCCATACTTACGCATCTGTCTTCTTAACAGCTGCTCCACGCGTCTTATTACTTCCCTGGGATAATTTTCCGAATTCTTCTGTAAGTATATCTGAATATCTTTAAAGGTAAATTGGAAACCAATCTGAATGCCATACAGTTCTTCTGCTGCATCCAGCTGTATATCAAAATCAGGGCTAAATGGCTTCGCCTCAATTTTTTCCAGACAATATTCCAATGACTGATCAATAGGATAATCCTGATTTATGTCGGCAAACATACAAAGTCCCTGATCAAAAAAAGGACTCAGTTCATATTTCTGTGTTTTTTCATTATAAATGACCGCAATATTGTTGGTATGTCTGTCCTCATTCATGAAAAACGCATCTATTTCCAGCATTGCAGTCAGATACGCTCCAAAATTATCTATTTTAGTAATTTCTTCCACCTGAGTTACCAGGTACTGAATGCGTTCTGAAACATCCGCAAAATCTGAGAGCTTTACTGCCAGACTTTCACCTGTATATCGACGATACAATTTTTCCAGCGGAATCAGAATCTGATTTGCTTTCAGAAAATTCAAACTGGAACAGCCCTGAAATATTTTCCCATTATACTCAATTACAGCTGCTTCATACTCAACAAAAGGAAAAGGACAGGTACTCTTCTGCAAAAGGTCAGATACAAGAACTTCAGATAAACCTTCATATCCCATATAATCAGCCTTATACCACCTGTCATCAATTTTCCATTTAAGCTGATCTCCCTTGGAAGTATGACCGCTCTTATGCAAGGGAGAATATGCATCAAAATTGCGAATTTCCATTTTTGATCAGCCCTCCTTTTTTAGAATCATAATCCATTGATGATCATCTGACATGCGCCCCTGTGTTTTTTCAATAATTAATAACGGATCATAAAATGGAAGCCCCATCTCTCTCAGAATATCTTTCCTGTGATCGCGTGTTCTGGGAAAACAGCGTTCTTCCAGAAAATATTCAAAATCAGCCCAATCCGGATCAGTTACAACTCCAAATGCCCGGAAAATAATCTGATCTGTATAGTTTTTAATCTTAATTTTTTCATGCCTGAAATCAATATCTATCGTTGTACACAGATCATCATGATTCATGAAATTCATACGCATTTTCACATCCGGATCATCAGAAAAATTATAGGCTCGCTTTATCTGACTGTAAATCGTCTGACGGGAAACGTGATACTGTCTGGCAATATCTGTAATTTTTTCTCCCCGGTCCTGCAGTGCCAAAATATGTGCCAGCTGTTCTTCTGTAAACGAATTTTTCCTTCCGGTATTTTTTTTCTTTTCAGAAATAATGCTGTTATTCATATCAGCATTCAAACCTCGGTAATTGTCGGCATCTCTGGATATCTGCTTCAGTTCATGAATATCTATTGTTCCAAAAATCTGCTGTATCTGATCTTGAAAGTTCATATTCACATCACCACCTAAAAAGACATTATGGAAACCACTTTCACATATAACAGTTTGTGTAATTGAGTATAGCATGGAGCAAAAAGAAGTGTCAAGAAATAGTTTCTTGACACTTCTCCACCCATATCTGCTCAATATGATTATATGCTTTTTCTCATTTCTGCTCCAAAAATCCTTTGGTTTTCCCCATAACATCCTGGAGAATTTTCAGGTTTTCCAGTGTATCTGTTGTTTCCAGTGAATGGTTTGCATTTTCATAAGTATACATTGGTACCTGCTGTTTTTGAGAAAAAGCCTGTACTTCAGAAACAATACTCCATGGATCTGAAGTTCCGATAAAGGCAATGGCTTCTCTGTGAGCAAAATTGTAGGTGTATTTCAATGGTGTGTATAGTATCTGCCGGCATCTGATGCTGTGTTTCTCTGCATATGCGGATGCTATGATCGTGCCTACGCTTTTTGCGACAAATAATATTTCATCATATTTGTCAAAGTCAATGGCAGAAAGACTTTTCTCTGCCTGTTCATAAAGGCTTTCGAATGCCTGCTGCATTTTTTCTTCATTTCCCCGTATATTTCCGCCATCATAAGTATAGCTTAATGCAATTGTTTCTTCATAGCCACATTCCTGCGCCAGCTTTCGTGAATAATATAAAAGCGGCTTGTCACAATGATACCCGATACCCGGGAAAAATACTGCTGCCTTCATGTTCTGCTCGCCATTTAATAACTGCTCTATCATTTTTCATCAGATTGCCAGAAGATTCTTGATTGCTTCCATATAAACCAGAACTGCCTCTTCCATGCCGGATACGAGGATAAATTCATCTGCACTATGGATACGATAATCGATTCCCGGTTTCTCAGGTCCAAATGCAATGATATTTTTAAGAGATTTTGCATAAGTGCCGCCACCGATCACCATCGGTTTGTTCTCTGTATCTCCTGTTACATCTGTGTAAGCTTTGTATAAAGCATTTACAAGTGGGGATTCTCTTGGGAAGAATAATGGATCACCGATTCCCAGAATCTCTATACGACCATTCTCATCCTCAAGTCTGCCCTCACACATCCTGCGGACTTCATCTGCTTTCAATGTTACAGGTACTCTGATATCAATTGTACAGGAAATCACATCATTCTCTGTTTTGATCATACCGTTGCAAAGAGTAAGTTCGCCATACTCATCTGCAAATTTCAGTCCAATGCCTTCACCATCGCAGGATGTGCCGATATGTGTATTATAGAATTCCACAAAATCGTCCTTAAATCCTGCTTTCTCGAGACATTCAAAAGTAACACCTATTGCATTGACGCCAAGAGTCGGAGTGCTGGCATGTGCCGGAACTCCCTTTGCATAAATACTGATCTGTCCATTTTCCTCTGTTACCTTATATTCCTGAAGCTTTGTCTCTGCAAGTACAGCTTCCAGTCTCTCCTTCAGTCCCTCTTCGGCAGGAACAACTATTGTGGAGGAATCACACACTGCGTTAAAAACAAAACCACCATCTGCAGAGATGATTTTCGTGTTCTTGGAATAAGCCATCATCTGCAGAAGTCCCTTTTCGCCATGGATACACGGGAAGCTGGCATCCGGGGTAAAGCCGCAGGATAATTCTTCTGCCACTTCATTATAATGTTCCATACATTTGGAACCTGTTTCCTCATTACATCCCATAATGAGACGTACTCTCTTGTTCAGCTTCACACCTGAATCGCGAAGAAGCTTCATTGCATAAAGAGCTTCCAGAACAGGTCCCTTATCATCTGTTGTTCCACGACCGTAAACATAATCACCCTCACGTGTCAGTTTAAACGGATCATAGCTCCAGTCGCCGCCTACAGGTACGATATCCAGATGTCCGGCAATACCAACAATCTCATCACCCTCGCCCATCTCTGCGTAACCACAGTAATTGTCCAGATTGACTGTCTTAAATCCAAGCTCCTGTGCAATCTTAAGACCTTCTTCCAGTGCTTTGGCAGGTCCTTCTCCAAAAGGTTTCCCCTCTGCGGGAGTGCCAAGCTGAGAATCAATGGCAACCAGCCTTCCCAGATTGGTAAGCATCTCCTCTGTTAATCCATGAATCTGTTCTTTGATATCCATATTTTTGCACCTCCAGTTAAATACTTTCTCTATCTTTGAAATATCTTTATCACTATTTTCTCATTTTATCATATTCGGGCACAAAATAACAGCAGATTGCAGGAATGTTTTTTCAGACCCACTCTATGGCCAGATAAAATTGCAGTTTCCGGCCTCCAGACCGTCAATTAGAATGTTCTGGCCTGTACAGAAACGGTTTTTTACCGCCATAAAGTAAATCCACTCTGCTGCCTCTTCCACAGACATCCATCGTTTCAGAGGTGTGAGTTCCATGATCTGATCCCAGAGCTTTGCATCCTCCATCACCGGCCGGTTCAGTTCAGTCATAACCCCACCGAAATCCAGACTGTTGCATGTGGCCTGATAAGGTGCTATCCTCATGGCCACATTTTTCGTATAGGCAAGGACTCCTCCTTTACTTGCTGCATACTCCGGAAATTCAGAACCTGTATGCCCGCTTGCTGATCCAATCATAATAATGGAATAAATATTGGGATGAATGCCGTAATGTTCTGTAACAGAAATCGTCCCTTTCAGATTTACATCAATATCATCGCCATTCTGGACACCTGCATTATTGATCAGAATATCTACCGGTCCGATTTCCGGATAAGAGTTTTTGTCTCTGATATCCAGACAGAAATGCGTATATTTCGGATGTTGGATTGAGGATATATTTTTATCAAATCCATAGACTTCATGATTTTCTTTCAGGAACAATTCTGCACAGCCTTTCCCGATCCCGGATGCTGTGCCTGTGATCAGAACTTTCATCAGGCAAAATTCTCCTTCATACTTTTACGCAGCGCTGTAATAAGAACTGCTGCTACTGCAATACACAGAACCCTGTCAATGTAATCTGTGATAAACTGAACCACAAAGCAGCTTCCTACCATTCCAAGAGGTGTTTTTGCCAGAAGCTGTACAAGAACGGTGGATCCGGAAGAAGTGATTCCTCCAAATAAAAACGCCGTAATACAGGAACTAATTATGGTAGATGGAAGTGTGATCACAAGAGCAGCCGGAAATATCTGCCACTTTTTCGGCTGGAATTTTCTGTACACAAGACCTGTCACAAAACCAAGAAGAATTCCTACCGGTGCATAATACAGAGAATAAATATCTACAGTCATTCCCATCAGCAGGCCGCTGAGCAGATTAGGAAGCATTCCATAAAAGGGTCCCAGGACAGCAGCCACAAATACAGTTCCAATACTGTCCAGATAAATAGGAAGTTTCAGAAATAAAGCAATCTGTCCTCCCACAAAATTAATGCAGATAGCAAAAGCGATCATACAGATCTTCTGTACACTTATTTTTTCAGTTTTCATTTTAAATCTCCTCGTATTAAATCTTGTAAAATATCCAGTTTTTCCGGTTCCTGATCAAGAATCCTTGAAAGAAACATCTGAAAGAATCCATACACATCTACCTCAGTCAGCACCCTCGCATTTGGGGCTTTCCGGTAGAAATTCATAGAATCCACAACAGACTGTCCAAGAGAAATCCCCTCTGTTTCAATCTGTACATAGGAATCAAAGCCTTTACAGAGTTCCGGATTGATAAAATATGCCACTGCCAGAGGATCATTGATCACACAGCCAATGATATGCTCCCATTCCCAGTGGAAATCAAAATAGAATTTCGTAATCTTCTTTACAAATTCCCCTGTTTCTTTATTCAGACGGCACATATACTCCAGCAGATCAGGCGTGAGCACAATCTTTCTCGTCACATCCAGCCCCACCATATGGATTTTCTGGCCATTCTGATGGAGTGTCTCATATACCAGGGAAGCGCCGTCCGGGTCACACCAGTAATTGTATTCTGCAACAGGTGAACAGTTTCCATGACTTTTAAAGCTGCCGCCCATGGAAACAATCTCCTCAATACAGGAAAATGCTTCTTTATCCTTCTGGATCAGTCTGGCAAGATTGGTCATAGGTGCCAGTTCGATTATGGATACTTTCTCTTTTTTCAATACATCAGCAAGAAAATCCACAGCACTGATCTGCTGATGATAACCGGTTACTTCCGGCAGAAAGCTTTCACCAAGCCCGTCTTCTCCATGAGTGTCCAGAGCATTCACGTAATCCCGCCTTAAGGGAGTGCTTTCCCCAATGTACACAGGAACGTCCAGACGATTCATCTGCTTCAGGATTTTCTTTGCATTTCCAAATCCCATCTCCACCGGTGAATTTCCACACACAATGGTGATTCCGATCACTTCGATCTCCGGTGATTTCAGTGCAAGCATAATCGCAAGACTGTCATCAATCCCCGGATCACAATCAATAATTACTTTTCTTTTTTTCATTTAATTCCTTTCTGTCAAAGCAAAAAAAATACTTTTGTTTATCCCTCAATAAACAAAAGCATCAGCAAACAGACCGCTTATGATAACTCATAAGCGACCGCAATATTTTTTACTTTGCCTAGTTTTTTATACTGGGAGGGTTTCGAACCAGTTTCGGTGGTTATTTTAACACATATTTTTATGCATGACAACAGTTAGCGCATACACCATTTGAGATTTGCAGCATATTCTAAGAGCAGAAATCTCGTGACATGCTCCCGCCACTTAAATCTTACAGATTTTGAAGTGGGAGCTTCCTGCTCAATTGCCCTTCAGGGCAAAGCTAAAACAGGCTATCCCCGCGTGTCCCGCGGTTCTTTTTTATCCGGTTACGGATCTTTTCTGTGCTATTATGCACATTTTTTATATATTCTTTTTCCTTCTTTCAGAATATTGACCGCCGCATTCACATCCCGGTCCATCCGGTTTCCACATTCGCATAGGTATATCCGTTCTGATAATGCCAGCTCTTTCTTCTTATGTCCGCATACGCTGCATATCTTACTGGATGCAAAATATCTGTCTACTTTTATCAGATATTTTCCACGTTCTTCCAGCTTATATCCAAGCATGGAAAGGAACTGACCGTATCCGTTATCCTGTATCCCTTTTCCGAAATGCAGGCCTCCGGCCATCCCCTTCAGGTTCAGATCCTCCACACATACTGCGTCATAGTCTTCTGCAAGGCTGTGGCTGAGCTTATGCTGGAAATCCTTCCTCTGGTTCTTTATCTTTTCATGATATAAAGCAACCTTTTTCTTCTGTTTCTGATAGTTACGGCTGCCCTTTTCACATCTGGAAAGTTTTCTCTGTTCCCGGGCAAGTTTTTTCTCTGCATTCCGGTAGAACATGGGATATCCGGCTCTTTCACCCGTAGAAAATACACACATCCCATGCATGGCAAAATCCATCCCCAGGAATTTTTCCGCCTGTCTTTTCTCCGCTGTTTGGTTTTCACAGTCGAACAACAGGCTGGCAAAATATTTCCCGGACGGTTCCCTGCTCACAGTCACTGATTTCAGCTTCCATCCCTCCGGGATCATACGGTGGAGTTTTATTTTTACCGGCTGCATCTTTGGCAGTTTCAGGAATCTGTCCTGCAAACAGATATTCCCATTTACCATATTCGTTGTATAGGATTTCCGCGAATGTTTTTTTGATTTATAATGCGGAAATCCCACTCCCGGTTCCCGGAAAAATTTCCGGAAAGCCCCTTCCAGATTTAACTGTACATTCGCCAGCGCAAGAGAATCCACTTCTTTCAGCCATGGATATTCTTTTTTATATCCGGCCGGCGTATTTTTCAGCATCTTTTTTTCTTCCTGATAATAACGGATCTTATCCGCAAGCATCCGGTTATAGAGAAAACGGCTGCAGCCGATCGTTTTTTCTATCTGAGTTATCTGTTCTTTATTGGGATAAATCCTTATTTTTACTGCCCGGTTTATCTTTCTCACCCTGACTTTCTATATACTGATGGATTGTTCCAACAGGTGCTATATTTCAAAGATTTCTTTTGCTCTCTCTGACATCTTATCGTCCAGCATCTTTCTGCTATATTTCATAACCATGATCAGCTAACAACACAGAATGAGAATTATTATGTACACTCACTTATTGTTTATTTCGACCGTCCAATTTTCAAGAGCATATTGTTCTTTTTCTATTATAATATATTTATTGTATCAGAACAAATGTTTTTGCGATTTTTTATGAATTTGAGCAGACATGCTCGAATGTGCAATTCATCCCATCACCTATAGGACGCCACTGAAAAAGTGGTAAGTTTAGTATCACAGGGTGTCAAATATGTGCAAAAATGTTCCTTGATAATAAAATATTGCTAAAATAGTGTTTTGAGGGATGCAAAATCTACCCTTTTGAGAGATGAACTTTCCTATTTTTCCTCATTTGGGCAGACTTCTCCCTTTAGTTTTAAAATTCGTTTTAAATTGACTGCAAATATTGATACTGCTCCTTGAAGTTGCATGTTTGATAGTCCAGCAGCATCACAACGACTATATCCGTGTATATTTTTTAATTCACTATTTTTTGCCTCTATCATATAGCGGGTTTTGAAACGTTCCTTGAAATATTGTGTTTTTTGAAACGCTTCTTGATTTTTATGATAATCCGATTTAATAGTGATACTATACGTTTTGGTTTTTGCATTTTCTTTATAGCAGCCATTACGATAAGGACAGACATGGCATTTATTAATATCGAAAAAATATTTGATACGTGTATTCTTTTTCTGATTACTACGTTTGTCAATTCGATATTTTATAGCCAAATGCCCCGCTGGGCACTGCATGGTATCCGCATCTTTATTAAAAATAAAGCCGTCCTCTGAACGAGTCCCTTTTATGATGCTCGGGTTAAGCTTTGAAATTAATTTATAGTCATTGCTTTGTGCATCTTTTAAATTTTCCAGTGTGGAATATGCGGTATCTGCTATTACTTCATTAACGGTTGCACCTGCTGCTTTACTTTTTTGAACCAGTACTGGAAGTTCTTGACCATCAAATGCTTTGCCGGATGTGATTGTTGCTGCTGTGATAATCCGTTCATCTGTCATGGCCAAATGAGTTTTGTATCCGTAAAAAGAAGAATTGACCGCTTTATGGCCAATCCGGGCATCCGGGTCAATGGATTGATCATAACAATCAATCTGATTATCCAAAATTTCGGATAACATAGAAGATTCTTCTTTAATCGTTGGCAGTTCTGAATACGGACTTTCCTGAACTGTGTTTAATAATTCATGACAGTATTCATTATACTCATCTAAAGAAGCTCGTTTTTCAGGTTCATCTGGCAGATAAATGTCTTTATCAGAATCTTTTAAAGCTGCTTTTAAAGAAGTAGAGGCTTTTTTCAACATTTCTCTCTGAGTAGTTTTATGATAACGGGCTTCTGTATGAGTTGAGTCAACAATTATAGTATTGCTTTTTAAAACATCTTGATTTATGGCAAGTTCTACACTTTTATTTATGAGCAGATCAAGTATATTTTCATCTTTTAAACGCTGCTTTCTGAATTTGGTTAAAAGACTAGGATGGATAACCTCTTCTTCTGGCGTTAATTCCAGAAAATATTTAAAAGACATATCATATCGTGATCTTTCAACAACACCATTATCAGAAAGGTTATAAAGATATTTTAAAAGCAGATATTTAAATAGCAATATAGGTTTTTTTGCATTACGTCCATTATCAAGGCAATATTTATTTTTTAATTCATCATATATAAAAGAAAAATCGACCAATTCCCTGATTTTTCTTAGAATATGATCTTTTGGAACAATCATGTCATATAAATCTGAATAATAACTAAGGCTAAGTTTAAGTTGGGATGATAACATTTCAACCTCCGACAATTATGATACCTTAATTATATCAGATATATGATTTTACGATCACTTTTTCAGTGGCGTCCCTATAGAGGTGAGGGAATTCTTGCTACGGTTGTTAAAGGAGTATCTGCATGAAAAATAAAAAATGGATCACGCTGGCAGCTGCCGTTGTGCTTGCTGTGACTTCACTTCCTGTGACAGCATTTGCAGAGAAAAAAGACAGCACAGATGATAAGATGCTTACAAAAACCACTTTAAATAGCGCGGAGAATCTATAAAAGAAGTGGCGGAAATACCAGCAATGATATTTCCGCCGTTTTTACAACTCTGAATATCCTATCCAGAGCTACTTTGTGTTCATAGTATATGTTTTACAATCAAGTTTTATGAAATGTAAAAAGGAACTCGTCCAGAGCCCCTTTCCTTTGAATAAGTAATAATATCTTTCTCACTCCGGAAAAAGACTTCTTTGTACTTATATAATACTGGTTCAATTACTCCTTGTCAATATCTATTTTTATCTTTGTAATGTGTTCTGTCAAAGAAAGTTACTGTTCACATGATAGTATATTTATTGTTTACAAGTTGGTAGGTTCCGGTTATTATAAATCTAAGATTATTTGAGGTGTTAAAAGAGATGCAGGAGCCGCGACGCCTGCCAAATAATTTCTTTCATCTATAAATGCTCTGTTCCGAATGGATAGAGCTTTTTATTTTGCAATAAACATAATCAGAATCAATACTTTGCTAATAGTTTTTTCCAGGGTTTATAGCCTTTCATATAAGCAAAGTCTTCTTCATTTTGGAAGCCTGCAATCAGTTCTTTTTTCATTTCTTCAGCATATGGATTTTCTGCGTCTTGAAATTTTATATGTTTATATAATCTTGATTTCTGAAAATCACAGATTGTATCGACATTTTCCAGCTTTTCATATGCTTCTTCTGTTTTTTCCTGTTCCATGTATAATTGTCCAAGTTTTAGTTTTTTCATGGGATCATAGTCGGAAAAATAATTCAGATATTTTTCTGCCATTTCATAATTCCCTTTTCGCAAGTAGAATCCGAACAGAGAATCTGCCGCATGGTGCTGGATTTTTTCATCCTTGTCATTTAGTGCTATTTCGTACCAGAAATTAATCTGTTCGTCGTACTTATCGGGGTGCTCACACTGACCTATGATTCTTCGCGAGTCAAGCATCACCGCCACCTGCCAGATTAGCATGTTGCAGTTAGGGTAATCTTTTATGATATTTACTGCCCATTGATAGGTTTTTTCGTAACCTTCTACCGAAAACATTTTGTCCATTTCTTGAATAAGTTCTGTAATTTCAACGTCTGTCAGATTTTCATGAAAAGACAATAGGGTATCAAGGGAAATATGTAGCAGCCTTGCAATAGGTGCTAACAGTTCAATATCTGGATTGGAGTTCCCAGTTTCCCTTAGTTAAAGATATTGTTGGGTATTTCAAGATGTGTCATTCGATTTTGCCGATAAAGCGGTAGAAGATTTCCACTTCCTGTTCCCGGCTTCCGTCCTCACTTTTGACCGCTTCATGGACAAGGATTTTTTCAATCAGCGTATTCAGAAGTTCAGCCGTCAATTCTGTGGGATTGACATACTGTTTCATCAGACCTATCCACTTTTCAGCGTCAACCGCTGTCTGGGCGGCGGCCTCCATCGCTTCGTGAAGCCGTTCAATTTTTGCGTCCAATTCTCGCTGTTCGCCCTGATACTTTTCGGACAGCATATTGAAATTGTATTCTGTAATGCGTCCGGCAGACCAGTCCTCATACATTTTTGCAAACAGGGTGTCTACTTCTGCTTTGCGTTTTTCCGCCTTTTTCAGTTCGGCTGTCTGCCGCTTCCTTGCAGTATTGCGTTCCTTGTCGCTGGCGTTAAGTAGCCGTTTCAGAAGTTTGTCCCCGTCCTGCTGTGCCAGCACAGACCAGTATTGCAGACGGGAAAGGACATAGGCGTAAAGCACATCATAACGGATATAGTGCATGGAACACTGGTGCAATCCTTGCCCGTACTTGCTACAATGGTAGTGGGCATAGGGATTTTTGTTCTGACTGTTCACACCATAGGCCAGCGACCAACCGCAGTCCGCACATTTTACCAGCCCGGAAAATATCTGCGTTGTGCCGTTCTTCTGCCGTCTGCGCCTGTTGCAAATCTGCTCCTGTACTTGCCGGAACACATCTTCGGAAATAATCGCTTCGTGGGTGTTCTCCACACGATACCATTCCTCTTTTGGCTTGCGTACTTTCTTCTTGTTTTTGAATGAAATGTTGGTCTGCTTATTGTGGACGCTGTGTCCGATATAGGTTTCCTCTTTCAGAATACTTTTTACCTGCGCTATCGTCCACGCATAGGCTTTTTCCTCCGGCGCTCCGGCATAGATATTTGCGAAAGTGCCGTATCTCTGGAAATTCAGCCAGCCGGGAGTAGGTACTTTTTCTTCGACCAAAATCCGTGTAATGCTGGCGGCTCCCCGGCCATGAACGGCAAGGTCAAAAATCTTTTCGATAATCCACCTTGTTTCCGGGTCAACCAAAAGATGACCTTTCTTATCCGGGTCTTTGACATAGCCCAGCGGGGCATAGGCTCCATAGTGTGCGCCATTTGCAAACCGTGTCCGCATGGCCGCTTTTACCTTTTTGCTGGTCTGGCGGGCGTGCATTTCATTCAGAATGTTGAGGAATGGGGCAAGCTCATTCTCTCCGTTGATGGTGTCCACATTGTCATTGACAGCGATATAGCGGACGCCTTTGCTGGGAAAGTAGATTTCCGTGTACTGGCCGGTCAGAATGTAGTTTCTGCCTAAGCGGGATAAATCCTTCGTAACAACGCAGTTGATTTTCCCGTCCTCAATGTCATCAATCATTCTCTGAAAATCCGGCCTGTCAAAGTTCGTTCCAGACCATCCATCGTCGATATATTCATCTATGACATTCAGGCCATGCTCGGCGGCATATTGCCGGAGCATCATGCGTTGTGTCTGAATACTCCCGCTTTCTCCTTGCAGTTCATCGTCCCGGCTCAATCTCATATAAAGCGCCGTGTTGTAAATCGTAGTATTGTAAGGTTGTTTCACCGTAAAAATCCTCCTTCTAAAGAAACAACCCACGCTTACAATACTTTTGCTCTATGGCAATTATATCATAAGCGTGGGCGTGTTATCAATGATGGGCTATCAGGTTGAAGCGGCTTTTTCTGCGGTATGCCGCACCACATCTACAATCAGATCACCGAGGGGCTTCCCGCCTGCGGCGAAGTGTTCGGAGATTTTTATACGGTTGTTCCCACATACAAAATACTGCGTGCCGTTCTCTGCTTGTATAACCTGCCCTGTTCGGGGTGTAAAAATATCGCTTTCACTTTTTGCCATCCAGTGTCCTCCATATTCAGTTTTCAAGGTACAATGCCGCACAGAGGCGGCGAAAATTTCTGCTTATATCTATCACCTTTCCTTTACCGTGTGCCGCTGCTGCCGTTTCAGCTCCGCCAGTATATCCGGCGGGATACGGTCAACCAGCCGCTGTAAATTGTCCAATTCGCTTTTCAGCTTTGCCCGTTCTATCGTATCTTTCATCTTGCCTTTTTCACTGGCCTTTGCCCTTGCTTCCAACTTCTCATTCTCCGCCAACAGGTCATTGATTGTGACCTTGTACTTTTTCAACTGCCCGGAGAAGTTCTCCATCTGCGGAAACCACTTTTTCAGCATGGAGAGGGCTTCCTCTTTTTTCTTTCCGGCGTTCAGTGGGTTAATGCCGTCAAGGGCGGCTTCAATGGCTCTGGCCTGTTTGGAGAGGGAAACCGCCTGTTTGAAAATCCGGGTGGGGATATGCTTCCGGCCTGTCTTGCTGGCACTTTCCCCACGCTCCAAGTCAGGATATTTCTCCACCATATAGGCGTGAAAATCATCCTGCCACTTCGTCAGGTTTGCCCGGTTGCCGATAATCTCCTTTGCACACAGGCGGTTGTCCTTTGTCAGCGGAACAAAGGTCAAATGCAGGTGGGGCGTTTTCTCGTCCATGTGTACCACCGCCGACACGATATTTTCCCGTCCCACCCGGCTAATGAGGAAATCTGCCGCCCTTTGGAAGAACGCCTGTATCTCCTTTGGGGATTTCCCCTTGAAAAACTCCGGGCTGGCGGTTATCAGCGTATCGACAAACCGTGTGCTGTCCTTGCGGGTTCGGCACCCGGCCTGCTCGATACGGCTCTGAATGAAGTGGTAATAGCGTCCTTCCGGCTTGACGATATGGAAGTTGTATTTGCTCCGGCTTGTGTCAATGTCGGGGTTGCTGGCGTATTGTTCTTTCTGTCTTTCGTGATGGGCTTCCAGCGGCCTTGCCGGGTTGCCCTTGTGTTTCTCAAACCGCAAAATTGCGTGTTGTGCCATTCTGCTCCTTTCCCCATTCCTTTCCTATCCGGGGTTTTCCACAGGGAAAATCCCGCCGGAATTATCTCTGATACGATAGGAATGGAATGGATATAAATAAATCATTTTAATCTTTGTATTTCTATATACCGTCCGGTTTTCGTACTTCAGGGGGGTGGTTTCCGTACTTCATGGGTACGGTTTTCAGTCCTCCGGTGTACCAGAACGGGATTTCTTAAAATCGGTGTTTGGAACCGCTTCATAGGATTTTGGGGAAATGCGGTTGGGTTTTCCACAGCCCTGCTTCTGGATCTCCACCAGTCCGGCGTATTGCAGTTCCCGCAGGGTGTTCACCGCTTTCTGCCGCCCACAGTGGAGCAGGTCAACCACTTCACAGATAGGGTAATACAGGAAAATCCGTCCGCAGTCATCCGCCCACCCATTCTTGCGGGATAACTCTGTCCGGCGCAGGATAAAGGCGTACAGAACCTTTGCCTCGTTGGACAGGGGCTTGAATGTGGGGGCTTCAAAGAGGAAATTCGGGAGCCGGGTGAAGCTGAACGCCTTTTCCGGCTGATGGATATAGATGGTATTTGTCATAGTGCGTTTTGTGGACGGTTAGAAGCCCGTTTTCCGGGGCGGGCGATACTTTATACCACCTGCCCCGGTTTGGGGCTTGCAAAGCCTGATAAATCAAGGCTTTTTTCGCTCCTAACTGTCCACAGCAGACCTCCTTTTCCGTTCACTTTCTGTTTTCTGCCGCCTGTGAACTCTGGCGGCACAGCCGGGGCAGTATTTTGCCCGGTTGGATTTGGGGACGAACACACCGCCGCAGACCACACAGCGTTTCAAGTCCTTATCCCGGAAAATCTCCGCTTCCAGCGTCCCGTCCAGCGGCAAGACCGCCCAGCGGAACCACTTACAGCAGACCGAGAAAGAAACTGTCTGCGGGCAGGTGCAGGTGTCCCCATCATCAAGGACAATGCAGTTGCCGTCCTCAAAGCAACAGCACTCCCGGCGTATCAGGCTGGCCGCCTGTTTCTTCTGCGCCGGTGTCATGCGGTAAAGGGAACCGTCCGGCTTGCGTTCCAGCGGCGGCAAGTCTTTATAGGGGTTATCTCTCATGCGTTCCCTCCATTTTGCTTTCCGTTGCCGTTCTCCCCGAAAAGGTTTCCTGCCCCATTCCTGCGGCGTGTTCCGGCGTTGGCACGCTCCCCGCAACTTCGGGACATTTTGTCCCGAAGTCCGGCTCCTTGCGGTGCTTCCCCAGCCGGGGTATTCCTTTTCGGACGGTCATTCTGTTTTCAAGGTGCTGTCCATCGATGAACTAAGATAAGTCTACACCTAAATGACCGCCCGCCCCGTATATCCGAAAGGTAGGAAATCGGCTTAAAAAACAGGCTATTTCCACGCTCTCGGAATTGTGGTAAAATGGTAGCAAAATGAGTAGAGGGCGTGACTTATGGAACAGATAGAATTTGATTATACGCAGCCTATCAATGATGAATGGAAAAAGATTATGGAAAAGCATCTTCGGACAGCGAAAACCTTTGAAATCCATTGTTGGAATGAAGAAACAACATGGATTGAGTATGCTTTGAAGTATGGAACACTCAAAAATGACGATTGGCAATACGGAAAAATTATCGTGGGACTGGTATCGACTGATTTTGTAAATATGGTTTTGCAGTTACCCAAACCGAAAGATACGGAGATTTACAATAAGATGACACCGTTCTTTTCAATTTTTCTTGATAACGGTTTTTCCTCAGAACATTATGGAACGGAATTAAATCAACAGTAAGGACGGAGGGATAAGGTGGCTTTATCAATACAAGAACGATTAAAAGACTTGCGTGTGGAGCGTGGGCTGACGCTGGAACAGCTTGCGGAGCAGACGCACCTCTCCAAGTCTGCGCTGGGAAGCTATGAAGCAGAGGACTTCAAGGACATCAGCCACTATGCCCTTATCCAGCTGGCGAAGTTTTACGAAGTGTCCATTGATTATCTGCTGTGCCGTTCTGAAACGAAAAATCACCCAAACGCTGATCTTGCGGACCTGCATTTGAGTGATGATATGATTGAATTTTTGAAAAGCGGGCTGGTGGATAATGCCCTCCTGTGTGAACTGGCGACGCACCCGGATTTCCCCCGGCTCATGGCCGACCTTGAAATCTATGTGAACGGCGTAGCGGGAAAGCAGGTGCAGAGCGCAAACGCCATTGTGGACGCTGTGAGTGCAACGATTATGAAACAACACAATCCCGGCTTGACTGACCCGCAGCTGCGACAGCTTATCGCCGCCCACATTGACGACGACAGCTTTTGCCGCTATGTGATACAGCAGGACATAAACAAGATAGCCCTCGACCTGCGGGAAGCCCACAAGGACGATTTTTTCAGCGTCCCGGAGGACAATCCTCTGGAAGATTTTTTGCAGACAGCCGAGGAAGCCGCTAAAGAGGACAGCGACCCGGAGCAGGCGGCTTTGGCGTTTATCTGTAAGCGGCTTAAACTGAATTACAAGAAGCTGTCTGAGGAAGAAAAGAAGTGGCTGAAAAAGATTGCACAGAAGTCGGACTTGCTGAAAAATCCCAAGTCACAACGGGGACATAAATAAACCAATAAATTACATGTTTAAGGACTTTAGGAGTTATATCATCGCTAATGAAATACGCCATAGATTTTGCAATTTTGTTATTGCTGTATATTCTTTATTTTTACAAAAGATGGAAAGCACAGGGAAAAGAAATCGTATTTATCAGGACAACAATGTATGTGTACCTTGCATTTGTTCTGTACTTTACTTTGATGCCTATAGCCACATCTTTACCACTTATTTTTAATCACCCGTATGTACCAATGAATATGGTGCCATTTATTGATGTATTAGAAGGGAGAGGCGATTTTTTCAAGCAAATCGGATTAAATGTCCTAATGACGATTCCGTTTGGTATCTTATTACCTATGAATACCAGGAAAAATTTTTCATCTGTTGTGATATATGCTTTTTTAATGAGCCTTTCCATCGAACTATTGCAACCACTTATTAATGGCGCAAGGTCATCTGATGTGACTGACATTATCACCAATGTGTTAGGAGCCGTTATTGGCTATGTAATATACTTGCTCATAAAACCAAGGCTTAAAAAATTGAATAGACAAAGAAAAAATATATTTGAATTAAAAGATGGATACAAATAACAAAGCCAGCCGAGCCAGTCTTTGCTGATGGGTAATCAAGGCGGGAAAGCCCTAAAATGGTTTCACACCTATTTCAATAATTGGAGGAGATAAAAATGAGATCAGAAAAGGAAGTTTATGATATTGTTTTGAATTTTGCAAAAACAGACAAACGCATTCGCATGGTTACTTTGGAAGGATCTAGAACAAATACAAATATTCCGCCTGATGATTTTCAGGATTTTGATATTACTTTTTTTGTTACGGATATGGACAGCTTCACAAGTGATGATAAATGGCTAGATATATTTGGTGAAAGGTTGATTCTGCAAAAGCCGGAAGATATGGAATTATTTCCAGCTGTAGAAAAGGGATTTTCATATTTAATGCTGTTTACTGATGATGTTAAGATAGATTTAACTTTGCTGCCGCTGGAACTGATAGACGAGTATTTTACATGGGATAAACTGGTAAAGTTACTGTTGGATAAAGACAACCGTATCGTAAAGCCGCCAATACCAACGGATATAGACTACCACTTGCAGAAGCCTACTCAAAGAATGTTTGACGATTGCTGTAATGAATTTTGGAATACTACAACATATGTAGTAAAGGGCTTATGCCGCAAAGAAATTCTTTTTGCTATTGACCATATGAATGATATAGTACGAAAAGAATTGCTTCGCATGATTTCCTGGCTGATTGGTATCAAACAGGGATTTCATTTCAGTTTGGGAAAAAACTATAAATTTATGAAGCAATATGTCCCAGAGGAATTGTGGGAACGACTTATGTCCACTTATAATATGGATTCCTATCCCCATATGTGGGAATCCTTTGAACAATGTATGGCATTGTTCCGGGAGGTTTCGTCAGAAGTGGCATGCCAGTTGGATTACCAGTATCCACTATATGATGAAAAAATCAGTAATTATGTGATTCGGCAAAAGAAAAAATATGGCATTGAAGATGATAACAAATAAAATTTTTTCAATCGAAAAAATTTATTTTGATTATTCAATTTTGAAAAACTGAATACCTCAAAATCAGAAAGAACGCGGACAAGCACTTTGAGGGATTGGCCGCCTTGTCCACCCATTCAGTGGGACGGCGGGTGGCGGTCAAGGCCGGGTGTAAACCCGTTCATTTCAGCCTTGACGGTTACCCGCTGTCCTGTTACTTTTCCGGGAGTGTAGCCACAACTTCGGGACACTTTGTCCACAAGTCGGAGCGTAGGGCGATGAACGGGGGCTTTCATATACGCCCTGTCTGCTGTTGAAACCAGACCTGCGCTTACGGCTCCACGCCACACAAGCACAGCCCTGTTTTCCTGCCGCTTCAAATGCCCTTGCCCTCCCCGGCGGCAACGGCATTTTCACGGCAACGCCGACAGAGCGTATAACACACTACACTTTGCTTCGCAAAGTCGTGTGCCAAATGGGGGCGTTGCCCCCTTTGGAAACCCCCACAAGAAAAGGCGGTACGCTACCCCTCCACGGGGCGCATACCGCCTTTTCTTGTTATCCAGCCCTCCGGCTGTATCGGTTGAGCAAAAGTCAGCGTGGGATTGATGTGGTATCTTTATCTAAGTGAACCCCCGTTCTCCCATTTATTCACCGCTGGGGTAGTTACTCCTAAGCGGTTTGCCATTTCCTCCTGGGTGAAACCAGACACTTTTCTATATTTTTTTATCACACTTCCAATATTCATCCTAATTCTCTCCTGATTGAAATTTCAAAAGCTTTTGTGATTAAATCATAGCATGATTGGAAATTGGACACAATTGAATTGTTGTTAAATAAAATTCATATTTTTTAACTAATGGGAAAGTTGATCGTGATTAGCAGTTGATTTTGGGGGCATATCCTAACAAAAGGAATCATGGAGGCTGTGTTTTGCGATACTTTGTATGTCCCCCCTGGTCACCAATTAATTAATTATGCATACTCTAACAGAAGAAGTCGGTAAAGGAGTGTCTGCATGAAAAATAAAAAATGGATTTCACTAGCGACAGCAGTCGTTCTGGCGGTGACTGCACTGCCGCTGGGAGTGTTTGCTGCAAAGAAAGATGAGGCGAAGCTTGCAAAAGTTACCTTAAATGAAGTAGCCCATTCCATCTTTTATGCACCGCAGTATGTGGCAATCGAAGAGGGATATTTTAAAGATGAGGGGCTTGATATGACGCTTATAACTGGCTTTGGGGCAGATAAAACTATGACTGCCGTCATATCCGGCGAGGCGGATATCGGATTTATGGGAGCAGAAGCATCTATCTATGCCTATCAGGAAGGAGCTACTGATCCTGTTGTAAACTTTGCACAGCTTACCCAACGGGCCGGAAATTTCCTTGTGGCAAGAGAAGAAATGCCGGATTTTAAATGGGAAGATCTGAAAGGCAGGAAAGTTTTGGGCGGACGCAAAGGTGGCATGCCGGAAATGGTATTTGAATATATTCTGAAGCAGAATGGTCTTGACCCTCAGAAAGATCTGTCTATTGACCAGAGCATTGACTTCGGCGCTACTGCGGCTGCTTTTACAGGAGATGATTCGGCAGATTTCACTGTAGAATTTGAGCCGTCTGCTACTGCTCTTGAAAAGCAGGGCGCTGGGTATGTCGTGGCATCCCTTGGTGTTGACTCCGGCTATGTGCCTTATACCTCCTACAGTGCCAAAACCAGCTATATGGAAAAAAATCCTGATATCATGCAGAAATTCACTGATGCTCTGCAGAAAGGTATGGACTACGTTCAGAGCCATACTCCAGAGGAGATTACAGAAGTAATTGAGCCACAGTTCCCTGAAACAGATCTGGATACCATCACAGCCATTGTAAAACGTTATTACGATCAGGACACCTGGAAAGAAAATCTGGTGTTCGGGCAGGATGGTTTTGAACTGCTGCAGGATATCCTGGAAGATGCAGGTGAACTGAAAGAACGTACACCGTATGCAGAACTGGTCAACACAGAATTTGCGCAAAATGCTTCCTGATGATTTGCTTTCTCTGATCCTCCTGTAATTTTAGCCCGATATTCGTGTCTTCTCATCCGTTCCTTCATATTGTCAGAGATTTTTGACTTGATTCAGCCAAACCATAATCTTATATATACTTTGAGTAACAGGTAGTAAAAAAGAACCATATTTTAACTCCAATTTTGAGAAACGCAGACAGAATTTCGTCATTTTGTCCTGCGTTTTTCTCATGTCTTTTGACAGTTTGACGGAATCCCCAGATACTGGTTACGGCTTTTCGTCAGAATGTCAAAAAAACCAAAAAATCTTTGTACGATTCTTCCGTAGCCATCCCCCCTCCTTTTCGCTATACTGTCTACAGATGAAAAAAACGAGTAATCAATCAGCAAAAACAATATGAAATAATTTTGGAGGAATAATAATCATGGCAAGCTTATCATTACAGCACATTAACAAAACTTACCCAAATGGTTTCCAGGCAGTTAAAGATTTCAATCTGGAGATCGAAGATAAAGAATTCATCATTTTCGTAGGACCTTCAGGATGTGGTAAATCTACTACACTTCGTATGATTGCCGGTCTGGAAGAAATTTCCGGCGGTACATTAAAGATTGGTGACAAAGTTATGAACGATGTAGAGCCTAAAGACCGTGATATCGCAATGGTATTCCAGAACTACGCTCTGTATCCTCATATGACAGTATATGATAACATGGCATTCGGACTTAAACTTCGTAAAGTTCCGAAAGACCAGATTGATAAAGCAGTTCGTGAAGCTGCAAGAATCCTTGACCTTGAGAAACTTCTTGATCGTAAACCGAAGGCTCTTTCCGGTGGTCAGAGACAGCGTGTTGCTATGGGACGTGCTATCGTACGTAATCCTAAGGTATTCCTTATGGATGAGCCTCTTTCCAACCTGGATGCTAAACTTCGTGTACAGATGCGTATCGAGATTTCCAAGATCCACCAGAGACTGGGTGCTACAATCATCTATGTAACACATGACCAGACAGAGGCTATGACTCTTGGTACCAGAATCGTTGTTATGAAAGACGGTGTTGTTCAGCAGGTAGATACACCACAGAACCTGTATCAGAAACCAGGTAACTTATTCGTTGCAGGATTCATGGGATCTCCGCAGATGAACTTCCTTGACGCTGTTATCTCCGAAAAAGGCGGCAACCTTATCGCTAAAGTTGGCGATCATGAACTGGCTATCCCGGCTGCTAAAGCAAAAGCTCTTAAAGATGGCGGCTATGTAGGTAAAACAGTTGTTCTCGGTATCCGTCCGGAAGATATCCATGATTCCCAGATGTTCATCGAAGCTGCTCCAAGCGCACCGATGACATCCGTAGTTAAAGTTTACGAGCTTCTCGGAGCTGAAGTATTCTTATACTTCGACGTAAACGGAACTCAGGTTACAGCACGAGTTGATCCTCGTACAACAGCTAAGACCGGTGATCCAATCAAATTCGCATTCGATATGGAAAAATCTCATTTCTTTGATAAAGAAACAGAACTTACAATCTGCAACTAATTTTCAGGAATCTTTAATAAACCCGGGGAGTTTTCCCCGGGTTTTTATGTTATAATATAGAATTGGCTGCCTGATTACTTCGATCAGACAATTTGCAAGGATTGCTATAAGCTGACTCATACCCCAAAAGAAAGGATTGACCTAATGAAAATACAACAGATTTTACAGAAATGCCTGACAGACTGGAAGAATATCAGCCAGATTGATTTCTGTCTGCTGGATTCTGATAACCATATCTTTCTCTCTACCTGTGATAAAAAACTTCCTGCAGAATCAAAACTGGAAGAATTTCGCCAAAGCAGTGCCCTGTGTGTTTCCAATACAAGCTGCTGCCTGTATAAGATCATGGAGAACCATTCCATCTCCTATATTCTGATCGTATGGGGAAAAGCAGAAAGTACTGCTACCATCGGAGAGCTGGCTGTATGCCAGGTACAGAGTCTCCTGGCTGCCTATGCAGAGAAAAGCGACAAGAATACCTTTATGCAGAATCTTCTCCTTGGTAGTTATTCTGATGTAGATGCCTTTAACTGCGCCAAGAAACTGCACATTGCAACTTCTGTTCAGCGTGCCGTATTTCTTGTGGAAACCAAACAGACCAAGGATGAGAACGCTCTCGCTACGATCCGGAATATTTTCTCTGCCCGTACCAGAGATTTCATCACAGCTATTGATGATACAGGGATTATCATCATCAGAGAATTACAGTCTACAGAAACTTATGAGGATCTGGAATCAATTGCATATATGCTTGTAGATATGTTAAATACAGAAGCAATGACTTCCGCATGGGTTGCCTACAGTAATCTGGCAGAGGATATTTCCAGGCTTCCAGACGCATACAAGGAAGCACATACAGCCCTTGAAGTAGGCAAGATTTTCTACGCAGATAAAAATGTATTCGGATATAACCAGCTTGGAATCGGCAGACTGATCTACCAGCTTCCTGTTCCCATATGTGAAATGTTTATCGACGAGATCTTCAAAGAGGAAACTCTGGATTCTATTGACGAAGAAACCCTGATCACCATCCGTACCTTCTTTGAAAATAACCTGAATCTCTCCGAGACTTCCAGACAGCTTTATGTACACAGAAATACTCTGGTGTACCGCTTTGAGAAGCTGCAGAGAAAATTCGGACTGGATATCCGTGCGTTTGAGGATGCATTAACATTTAAACTGGCGATGATGGTTGTGGACTACATAAAATATTCTAAGAATCATCCGTCATAGATTTCTCAGACAATTTGATAACATCCATCTGCGTGATCAAACCGGCAGACTCTTACAGCTACGTGGCTACGCGATTCTACACCGAATAACTGCTCCGCAGGGACTTACTTGATTCGGTTAAAAAAGCGTTATATCTTCACCAGAAATCTCTGTTGAAAATACAACGCTTTTTATTATTTCTTATATATTCTATTTCGCTTCTTTCAGCAGCATCAGATGCTCTTCCGGAAAATGAATATATTTCGGAACTTTTGCACGCGGATCTTCCTCAAAATTTCCTTTGGGACACATCCACCAGACCGGCTGACAGTCTCCGCCTTTCTTGTTCTTCAGTAAATACTGATGTTCAAAGGTCGTTTCAATATATTCCACAACTTCCACTTCCATGTGGTTCTCTCCGCCTTCAGATGCACCTTTCATCCAGTGACCGCGGATTCCCACATGCGTAACATCATCCGGCACCACATCTTTGGTCTGCAGCATCAGATCCCAGTCCACTGCATAAATACTGTGTTTTCCCATTTTCTGTACAGTTGAGAAATTTTTACACCCTGTCAGTCTGGCTGCCTGCAGAATACCGGGTCGTTCAAAGAGTTTCTTGGTTTCTCCTGTAGTAAGTGCCTGACCGCTGTCCAGAATTGTCAGATGTCCGCAGAACTTGTAAGCCTCATCACGGCTGTGAGTGACCAGAATCATATCACCTGTGTACTCATTAAGAAAGTTCTGCATATCACGCTGCATGATATCTTTCAGATATCCATCCAGTGCTGAGAACGGTTCATCCAGAAGGATGACTTCCGGTTCTCCGATCATCATTCGTGCCAGTGCGACACGCTGCTGCTGACCTCCGGAAAGCTGGCCCGGATAACGCTTCTCCAGCCCGTTAAGCTGATAACGCTCTATGTAATCTGCCACTTTTGCCTTAAGTTGTTTCTTATCCCCTCTGTATCCGCATGCGATATTCTTCTCTACAGTCATGGTAGGAAAAAGTGCATAGTTCTGAAAAAGATAGCCGACCTTCCTCTCCTGCGGTTTAAGATTGATCTTCTTTTCTGAATCAAAAAGAACTTTATCATTTACAACAATTCTTCCTGAGTCCGGTGTCTGGATTCCTGCAATACAGCGCAGAGTCATACTTTTTCCGCTTCCGGATGCTCCAAGGATCCCCATTGGAGAACCATCACTCTCCAGCTTTACTTTCAGAGTGAAGCCATGAAGTTTCTTCTCAATATCCACACTGACTGCCATTACATCCACCTGCCCATCTTCATTCCCTTACCAGAAACGATATTGATCGCCGCAACGATCACAAATGAAATGATCAAGATCACAACTACCCAGAAACCGGCCATGCCATAATTTCCTGCCGCAGTCTCCGAAGCAATGGCAACGGAAACGGTTCTGGTCTTGCCAAGAATGTTTCCTGCGAGCATGGATGTAGCACCGTATTCTCCGATTGCTCTGGCAAAGGCAAGGACTGTACCGGATGCGATTCCGGGTCCTGCTGTCGGCATGACAACTGTCCAGAAGATTCTTCTGTCACTCATGCCAAGTGTCTTGCCTGCTGCGATCAGATTCACATCCACCTGTTCAAATGCAGCGCGTGCATTTCGATACATCAGTGGAAACGCAATTACAGATGCTGCGATCACGCAGCCCTTCCAGGTCTGTACGATCTTAATGTCAAAATTATCCAGCAGAAATGCCCCAAACGGACGTCTCAGACTGAACAGCAAAAGCAGAATGAAACCGGCCACTGTTGGGGGAAGTACCAGAGGCATGGTCAGGATACCATCCAGTATGCCTCTGGAAACAGGTTTCATCTTCATCACCAGTCTCGCAAAGAATATTCCCAGAAAGAACGCGATCACAGTAGCCGCGAAACCTGTTTTCAGAGAAATCCATAAAGGACTCCAGTTTATTTCTGCCAGAAATTCACTCATTCTTATTTAGCTTCCTCTGTTGTCTCTGTCTCAGCATTTGTTTCTGTGTCATCTGTTTCTTCTGTTGTTTCTGCATCTTTATCATCTGTTTCGGAAGCATCATCTGCTTTGTATGCTGTAAAGCCATATTTCTCAAACACTTTCATAGCGTCATCAGATTTGATGTACTCAAGAAATGCTTCTGCAGCTGCTGTATCATCTTCAGATGCCTCTTTGTCTTCGATAAGGCCTACCGGATAGCGAACAGGTGTCTTCAGTGCATCTGCCGGAGCTTCTGCGATAACGTCTACTTTATCTGCAACGGAAGCTGCATCTGTAGCATAAACGATACCGATCTCATTACTTCCTTCACTTACTGCAGCAAGAACTTCAGATACATTTTTACCTTCATTGATTTCCATCTTATTTACTTCATCTGTAATTCCAAGATTGTCGAAAATTTCTCTGGAATACTGTCCAACAGGAACGCTGTCACCTGCAAGTGCGATGTTGGCTGCATCTGTGATGTTCTCGAATCCTGTAACTTTTGTTTCTCCATCCTTAGGTTTGATCAGAACGACTTTGTTCTCAAGGATATCTTCTACAGTATCTTTCTTAGCCAGATTTTCGTCTACCAGAGCATTCATCTGTTTATCAGCTGCTGAGAAGAAGAGATCGCAGCGTGCGCCTTCTTCGATCTGTGTCTGTAATGTGCCTGAGCTGTCTGCATTGTAGAGGATTTCAACATCAGGATATGTCTCATTGAAATCTTTCTGGATTTCTTCCATTGCATTGCTTAAGCTTGCTGCTATGAATGTGTTAACTTCACCTTTTAAGTCTGTATCTGTTGCGAAAACTCCTGTGCTGAGCATTCCTGTGCTCAGTACTCCTGCCATCATTGCTGCAATTAATTTCTTTCTCATGTTTTTCACCGTCTTTCATTCAGTTTTGTTTTGTTTTATTTAGTTTTGTTTTCTTTTGTGTCTATTGTACAAAACTTTTGTATTCTTGTCAATTTTATTTGTATATGTTATCATGTAAATGATAGCAGATTGAAAGCCTTATTTTTATCGGCAAAAACAACTTTCCGGCCTTTGATCGGGTATCAGATAAATTTATAGAAAAAAATAATAAACAGTGAGGTGATTATCATGAAATTAAGTGCACGCAATCAGTTAAAAGGGAAAGTAGTAAGTATCAATAACGGAGCTGTAAACTCCATCGTTTCTATTGATATCGGCGGTGGAAACATTATCACAGCAACCATCTCCTGTGCAGCAGTTGAAGAATTAAACCTGAAAGTAGGTTCTGATGCTTATGCAGTGATCAAGGCTACTAATGTCATGGTAGGTATCGATGAATAAACTTTACACAGCTCAGGAGGTCGCAGACCGTTTGAAGATCAAAAAGACAACGGTCTATGAACTTATCAAGCGCGGTGAGCTGGAATCTTCCAAAATTGGAAAACAACTCAGGGTCAGCGAAGAGCAGTTGACACAGTATCTTAACAGAAGCAGTTCCGGCAATTCCGAAAGCGGGCAGGATATTCCATACACTTCTGTTAATTTTGAACCTGAGAGCTCTCTGCTGAAGAGAGATTATCTGCTTCATTCCAGTGGTATCATTTTAGGCGGCCAGACTTCTGCCGCCCTGGAGCTTCTTCTCGGCAAAATGTCCGCTCATCCTGATGGCCTTCCTGTCCTGCAGTCTCATATGAATGACTATAACGGACTTTATTCCCTGTATTTCGAAAAGGCACATATCGCTGCTACCAGTCTGGATATAGATGATATCCGTCACCTGGTTCCCGGAATCCCGCTGATACTTCTTTCTTTATATAAATACTCTGTCGGCTTCTACGTACAGGCCGGAAATCCTGAAAAGATTTCTTCTGTGGAGGACCTGACGGATCCGAAAGTTGTTTTTATGAATCGTGAAAAGGGAAGTGCCCGCAGGGTTTATCTGGACCGTCTGTTAAAAGAACAGGGAATCTCTTCTGAAAAAATCAGCGGATACAGAAATGAAGCTGTCTCTGATATGTCATCTGCATCTGCTGTTTTTGAGCACAGAGCGAATGTTGCTTTTGGAGAAGAAATGATCGCACGTTACTTTCCGGGACTTGATTTCGTCCCTGTGACTGATATGCAGATGTATCTGGCAATTCCTGCGGAATCTGTGAGAAAGCCTGGGTTCTCTGCTCTTGTGGAAATTGTACAGTCTGAAGATTTCAAAACTGAGATTCATCATCTGACAGGTTATGATACCTCTTATACCGGCGAAATGATCTGCATATAAGAAACCTGTAACATAATAAAAAGCCCTGCTGTCCGGGATATACGCTTATGACGTACATGCCGCTTATACAGCAGGGCTTTTCTTATACATTATTTACAATCAAGAAGTGTTTTTCCGATAAAGTATCCAAGCACCAGAATACCAAGTGCGATTCTGTACCATCCGAATGCCTTAAAGTCATGTTTCTTTATGTATCCCATCAGGAATTTGATCGCGATAATGGAAACTACAAATGCCACTACCATTCCCACGATCAGGATCATCATCTCTGTTCCTGTGAAAGAGAAACCGAATTTCAGGATTTTCAGAAGACTGGCTCCGAACATGACCGGGATTCCCAGGAAAAAGGTAAATTCTGCTGCTACTGTACGGGAGGTTCCTGCAAGGATACCACCGATAATGGTGGAACCTGAACGGGATGTACCCGGAACTACGGAGAGTACCTGGAACAGACCAATGATGAGTGCAGTCTTAAATGACAGATTTTCCAGATTTGTACATGCTGGTCTTCTTCTCTTGTTATAATTCTCAATGACAATGAAGAGGATACCATATACGATCAGTGCAATGGCAACTACTACATAGTTATTAAATTTCTCTTCAATGACATCATTAAACGGAAGTGCGATAACAATCGTCGGTATACAGGCTACTATAATTTTAAACCAGAGTACCCATTTCTCTTTATCACAGAACTTCTCCACAAAAGTAAGAATTCCTCTGGATACTGCACCATGCCTGTTAAGCACTGCCTGCTGTTTCTTTGAAATTGGTCTGATATAAAACGGCCACAATTTGTTCCAGTAGAGAACTACAACCGCGAGGATCGCGCCAAGCTGGATCACTACGAAAAACAGATTCTTAAAATCCTCTGTCACATTCAGTTTCAGGAACTCATCCACCAGGATCATATGTCCGGTACTGCTGATCGGGAGCCATTCTGTGATTCCCTCTACAATCCCAAGGAAAATGACCTTTAACAGTTCAATAAAATCCATAATCTTTCCCTTCCTGTTTTCTTTTTTGTTGTTATTCTTATTTACAACGATTTTCAACCGGATCAGACAGGTTTCTGCCAGATAATAAGTAATGCAAAAGACCCACATATATCTATCTGACTCACTGTAAATACTCATATGATTATATTACACACCATGCCACTGATACAACTGTAATCTATATTTTTCCTGCTGATTCTATAAGATAAAAACAGCCGCCTTTTCTCCGACAGAGAAAATTACGGCTGCTTTTCATCATTTCATATTATTTATCAGTTCTTTATCTTCTTGCAATCGTAGCAATATCAATAAGAGATAAATTGTTCAGGTCTGTATTCTCAAGGCTGGTTGCCAGTGCTTCTGCTGTATCCAGAGAAGTAAGGACATTGACACCTGTCTCGATGGCGTTACGTCTGATGACGAAACCATCTTTCTGATGCTCTACACCCTGTGGTGGAGTATCGATGACAACGTCGATCTTATGACCAAGGATAAGGTCCATAAGGTTCGGTGCAGGCTGCTCCAGCTTATTTGTACGGATAACTTTGATTCCGTTTTCTTTGAGGACTTTTGCAGTTCCCAGTGTAGCATAGATTCTGTATCCAAGTGCTTCGAATCTTCTTGCGATCGGGATGATATCCTGTTTGTCTTCGTCTTTAACAGTGATGATCATGTTTTTATGTTTCGGAAGACGGATACCTGCTCCGATAAATGCTTTGTAAAGCGCTTCATTGAATGTCTCAGCAATACCAAGGCACTCACCTGTTGACTTCATTTCCGGTCCAAGACTGATATCAGCACCGCGGATCTTCTCAAATGAGAATACAGGCATCTTGATCGCATAGTGTTTTGCTTCCGGCTGAAGTCCCGGTTCATAGCCCATGTCTTTCAGCTTGTATCCAAGGATTACCTTCGTTGCAAGAGGAACGATCGGAATTCCTGTTACCTTGCTGATGTACGGTACAGTACGGCTGGAACGAGGATTAACCTCGATCACATATACATCATCTCCAAGAACAATGAACTGGATGTTGATCATACCGATAACATGCAGTGCTCTTGCAAGACGTCTGGTGTATTCTGCAATTGTCTCTTTTGCTTTCTCGCTGATGGTCTTAGCCGGGTATACGGAAATACTGTCACCGGAGTGGATTCCGGCACGCTCGATATGTTCCATAATACCAGGAATCAGGATATCCTCGCCATCGCATACAGCATCTACTTCGATTTCCTTACCCATCAGGTATTTATCAACAAGGATCGGGTGCTCCTGTGCGATCTGGTTGATCACACCGATATACTCTTCTACGTCCTCATCGCTTACAGCGATTCTCATGCCCTGACCACCAAGTACATAGGAAGGACGAACCAGAACAGGATAACCTAGCTCATTTGCTGCTTTCTTAGCTTCCTCAGCAGTAAATACTGTCTGTCCCTTTGGTCTCGGGATCTCGCATTTTTCAAGAATCTCATCAAAGAGCTCACGGTCCTCTGCTGCATCTACGTTCTCCGCAGATGTTCCGAGAATCTTAACGCCCATCTTTGTCAGTGCTTCTGTTAATTTGATAGCTGTCTGACCACCGAACTGTACAACTGCTCCGTCCGGTTTCTCGATATTTACTACATTCTCAACATCTTCCGGTGTCAGAGGCTCGAAATACAGTTTATCTGCAATATCAAAGTCTGTACTAACTGTTTCCGGGTTGTTGTTGATGATGATGGTTTCATAGCCTTCTTTTGCAAATGCCCATGTACAGTGTACGGAACAGAAGTCGAACTCAATACCCTGGCCGATACGGATCGGACCGGAACCAAGTACCAAGATTTTCTTTTTATCCGGTGTTGCTACTGCTTCATTCTCTGTGCCTTCATCGCCGTATACAGAATAGTAATATGGTGTTGCTGCCGCAAACTCTGCAGCACAGGTATCAACCATCTTATATGCTGCTTTAATCTGATATTCTTCACGAAGAGCTTTAATCTCTTCTTCTGTCTTGCCTGCCAGACGTGCAACGATGTAGTCCGGGAATTCCATGCGTTTTGCTTCAAGGAGAAGCTCTTTTGTGAGCTTTCTGGTCTTAAGAGCATTTTCCATGCCTACAAGGATTGCAATCTTATCGATAAACCAGATATCAATCTTTGTGATGTCGTGAAGCATGGACTGTGGCATACCACGACGGATTGCTTCTGCAATCTTCCAGATTCTGCGGTCATCTACGATTTCCAGCTCCGCAAGGAGTTCCTCGTCTGTAAGCTGTGTGAAATCATAGGACATCAGACTGTCTACGTGCTGTTCAAGAGAACGGATGGCTTTCATCAGGGCACCTTCGAAGTTATGGCAGATACTCATAACCTCACCTGTTGCCTTCATCTGAGTAGTAAGGGTTCTCTTTGCAGTAATAAATTTGTCAAATGGAAGTCTCGGGATCTTAACTACGCAGTAGTCAAGCATTGGCTCGAAACTTGCATATGTTTTTCCTGTGATCGCATTCGGGATCTCATCCAGTGTGTAACCCAGGGCAATTTTTGCTGCAACCTTTGCGATCGGGTAACCTGTTGCCTTACTTGCAAGTGCAGAGGAACGGCTTACACGCGGGTTTACCTCGATTACACAGTATTCAAAGCTGTCCGGTTTCAGAGCGTACTGAACGTTACATCCACCTGTGATTCCAAGTTCTGTGATGATGTTCAGGGCTGAAGTACGGAGCATCTGATATTCTTTATCTCCCAGTGTCTGAGATGGAGCAACTACGATAGAGTCACCTGTGTGGACACCAACCGGATCAATGTTCTCCATGTTGCAGACTGTGATGCAGTTTCCTGCACTGTCACGCATTACTTCATATTCAATCTCTTTCCATCCTGCGATGCAGCGCTCTACCAGAACTTCACCTACACGTGAAAGACGAAGACCATTCTCCAGGATTTCACGAAGTTCATATTCATTATGAGCGATACCGCCGCCGCTTCCACCGAGTGTGTAAGCAGGACGGAGAACTACCGGATAACCAATGATGTTTGTAAATGCAAGACCATCTTCTACTGTTGTAACAACCTTGGATGCTGCGATCGGCTCACCGATCTTCTCCATGGTATCTTTAAATTCCTGACGGTCCTCCGCTTTCTTGATTGTCTGGGCAGTTGTACCGATCAGTCTTATATTGTGTTCTTTGAGGAAACCTTTCTCATCCAGCTCCATGGCAAGGTTTAATCCCGCCTGGCCGCCCAGTGTAGGAAGGACGCTGTCCGGTTTCTCTTTCAGGATAAGCTGTTCTACTACTTCTACTGTCAGAGGCTCGATATAAACTCTGTCAGCGATATCTTTATCTGTCATGATGGTTGCAGGGTTGGAGTTAAGAAGAACAACCTCAATGCCTTCTTCTTTCAGGGAACGGCATGCCTGTGTTCCTGCATAGTCAAACTCTGCTGCCTGGCCGATGATAATCGGGCCGGAACCAATTACAAGTACTTTTTTAATGTCTTTATTTCTTGGCATTATTTATTTCCTCCCATCATATCCATAAATCTGTCAAACAGGTAACTGGAATCCTGCGGTCCCGGGCATGCTTCAGGATGGAACTGTACAGTAAAGATATTCTTTCCTTCGTATGCCATACCTTCGTTTGTGCCGTCATTGACGTTAACGAATGCAGGTTTTGCAATGTTTTTCTCTTCAAGTCCCTCAGCATCTACTACATAACCATGGTTCTGGGAAGAAATGTAAACACGTCCTGTTGCAAGGTCTTTGACCGGATGATTTCCGCCTCTGTGTCCGTATTTCATCTTATGAGTATCTCCACCTGTTGCAAGAGCCATAAGCTGATGTCCAAGACAGATTGCAAAGATCGGAACTTCAGAATCATATAATTTTTTTATTTCCTTTATAATAGAAGTACATTCCTTTGGATCTCCAGGGCCGTTACTTAACATAATGCCATCCGGATTTGCCTCCAGAATCTCTTCCGCAGGTGTCAGTGCCGGATAAATTGTAACCTCACATCCTCTTTCATTCAGGGAACGTGCAATGTTTCTCTTTGCTCCCAGGTCAAGAAGTGCTACTTTCGGACCGTCGCCTTTTAAAATCTCTTTCTCGCGGCATGTTACCTTCTCTACTACCTTACCTGTTGTATATGCTTTTAACTGGGGGATAATTGTATCTAAATCATAATTTTCATTGACGGTGATCATACCGTTCATGGTACCTTTCTCACGAAGGATTTTCGTTAAGGCTCTGGTATCAATTCCGGCAATACCTGGAATATCATGCTTTGTTAAGAAATGCTGAATCGTGTCCACGCTTCTGAAATTACTTGGGACACGGGATAATTCGCGGACAATAAAGCCGTCCACCCATGGCTTTGATGACTCCTGGTCATCATAACAGATTCCGTAATTCCCAATGAGGGGATAAGTCATACATACTGCCTGTCCTGCATAGGAAGGGTCGGTCATTACTTCCAGATAACCGGTCATGGAAGTATTAAAGACGATTTCGCTGATAACGTCTCTCGTTGAACCAATGCTTGTACCTTTGAACACATGGCCATCTTCTAATATCAGAAATGCTTTCATACAATCTCCCTTTCTTATCTTTATATTGTGTCTATCACTTATTTTTTCCTAAATCTTCAAGATTGTATCACAGCAAAGTGCTTTTTTCAACCTTATAAGGTACTAAAAATAATTAAGTTGATATTAAAAACTTTTTTGTGATTTCAGGCAGATCCAATCACATGCATTCACTGCTTTCTCACATCCAAATACCTCTATAAAATTTAAATCATCCTCTTCTCTGTGCAACTCTACACCGGATAACTGCTCCGCAGTTTATCAGAAGAAGCTTACACTTCTACGTAACAAATTGTGCGTTTTGAGGATACTGTAAAAAAAATTAAAAAAATTTCAAAAAAGCTATTGACTTTTATCTATACATCGGTTATTATAAATGAGCAGTCGCGAGAGAGCGATTGATAAATAAGAAATGCAGAAGTGGCGGAATTGGCAGACGCGCAGGCTTCAGGTGCCTGTGGTAGCAATATCGTGTGGGTTCAAGTCCCATCTTCTGCATTATTTTTTTACTCAAAAAGGAAACTGATACAGTTTCCTTTTTTCTGTTCTTATGATACAAAAGACATCAGATAACGGTAAATCTTCCATGTGGTTTCATTATCGTAATGAGTTCCGTCTGTTGTCTTGTATCCCTGCTTTTTCAGATAAGAATAAAGATCTGCATATTTCGCACCGGCAACTTCTTTTTTCATTCTGGCATTGAAATCTTCGATTTCCTCATTTGTTACATAAGGATCTTTGGTTACCTGTCCCACTGCCACAATATAGACATCCGCTCCCTGCGCTTTCAATTTTGGAATCTCCTCATTCAGCAGACTGATATAATTTGAAATATTGTATACATCATTAACACCAAGCCAGACAAAAATATCTTCATTTCCTTTCATCTGCTCCTGCAAGGTCTTCAGGGCAGTATCTCTAAGCCATTTATACCCCATTCCAACCTCACATATCCATGTAATGTTATCGTTCTCCACAACATCTTTCATCATATCTGTTCTGGAATCTCCGATCATAATAGTCTTTCGCATTACCGCCTCTGCCGGATCACTCAGTTCAGAATATACAACATTTCCCTGATTTCGTACATATGCCCGTATTCTGTAATAATAAGTCTTTCCTGAAACAGTACCTGTATCTGTATAACTGAATGTTGTATTGCCGGAAACTATATTGATTCTTTTATATCCTCTGTCCTCGGATTCTGACCGGAATATCTGATATCCTTCTGCAGTTTTGATTTTTTTCCATTTGATCAGGGTTCCGCTTTCTTCTCTCACTCTTATCCGTGTGATCACAGGTTTTCCGGGAGCTGTTTTTATCTCCAGTGCTTTCGATGATGGGCTGTACAGAGTTTTGTTTCCCTGTTTCAGATAAGAACGTATCTTATAAGTGTAGAGCTTATCTTCAGAACCTGTCAGTGTAAAACTGGTAATGTTCCTGTTCTTGATCCTTCCCACGCATTTGTATTTCCCGTAGGCTTTATAATACAGAAAAATCTGATAGCCGGAGGCCTTCTTTACTTTATTCCAGTTCAGAGTCACTCTGTTTCCGGCTGCTGTTCCGGACAATACCGGTGTTTCCGGTTTTGCAGATGCTGCGGATGCCGATACTGTTCCAAACAGCATTACCGCTATCAACCAAAATAAAGAGAAACTCTTTCTGATATATTTCACATGACATTCCTCCCATCTATAACAATTCATCTATAGCAATACCGGACTGTCCACAGTATTTTACGGAATTGCCATAATCAAAGAGCCGGCTCTGTAAAAGATATCTGCTCTCACATCGCCGGCTTGATTTTATACTGTTCTCAATTATTTTTATATTATTTGACTTTCACGCTCTTCACTGCACTGTAACCTGTATATACCTTGGCAGATCCTACCATCTTATATGCGCGTGCTCTGAAATAATAAGTTTTACCACTTGTCAGTTTTGTCTTATTTGCGGTCAGCTTTGTAGTTCCTTTTACAACCGTACCCTTCTGGGATTTCTTGGATGATCCACAGTAAACATCATATCCGTCTGCACCTGCAACAGCCTTCCAGCTTACGGTTGCCACACCTTTTTGGGTGGACTTCACAGAGATTGCCGGCTTTGTACCTGTTGCTGTAGCTTTCACTTCTGCGGAATTTGACCAGGATCTGAGGTTCTTATTGGCATCTTTTACCTGTACAGTTGCTGTAACTCTGTATGTATAGGCTGTTCCTGTAGAAATCACATTATCTGTGTAATCTTCTCCGAACTCTGCGTCAGCCAGATCACCATTATCCCATGTTTTAACAGTTTCATATGCACCGTTGCCTGTTTTCTTCTCCAGTTTGTAAGAAGCATCATCTGTACTGGATCCAACGTTTACCACGATCTGATCCCATGTTGCAGATGTGATGGATGCAGTTGCCTTCAGCATTTTGACCTTGGATGAAACTCCTGCATCACAGCTGAACTGCTGAGGTACGGCAATCCATTCCGGTGTAAAGTCAATAGAAGGTGTCTTACTCAGTGAGTTTCCGTCAAGGTATAAGGAAACTACCTGAGACCCTTCCTTGCTGTTTTCCAGTTTCAGATTTGTGATCTTATTATTTCTAAGATCAAGGATTCCCTGAAATCCGGCACAGTTAAATGAAGTGATGGCATTATTGGAGGCATTGACTTCTGAAAGATTCTTTACATAATCCGTATCTCCGATGTTCAGTCCTGCATTTGCCTGTGTGGTAAATTTATTGGAGCTTGCATCTACGAAATCCAGGTTCTTCAGATATTTCTTGGAAGGCATTACTACCTTTGTCAGTTTATTGCTTCCATACTTCACTACACGAAGATTTGTGCATTTGCTGAGATTCAGAGTTCCTGCAAGACTGTTATTACTCAGATTCAGATATGCAACTCTTGTATTCTTTGTAATATTTACAGAAGTAAGTTTGTTATTTGCCGCAAACAGATCTGTCGCATAGGTGAAACGTTCAATACCTTTCAGGTTGGAAATTCCAAGTCCTGAAATATCAATCGTCTTGGCTGCTTTGATCTCTGCCGCTGAAAGTTTCTTATCCTTGTCTGTATCAATATTGTCTAAAACATACTGGCGGAACTTTGCATCCGGGAAGTTCGCTGAACTGACTGCTACTGCTGATGATGCTTCAGCAGCATCAGACTGAAATTCAGATCCGTCCTCTACCTCCGGAGCTTCCTCTTCTGCTGAGCCAACAGACTGTTCTTCTACTGTTGATGTATCATCACTAAAATCAGCAGCCTGAACACTGATACCGGAAGCCATCATAGCTGCACTGATCATTCCTGCGACTAATAACTGATTTAATTTTCTGTTTTTCATCTTTCCCTCTCCTGTTCGTAATTTTCATACCTTTTGATACGATATAAAATTATCATATTCCATATCAATTTGCAACATATTTTTAATTATACTGTAATTATCTGGTAAATCTGTAAAAATAATTTACCCTGCAGTTACTTACTTCTCTTCCATTGTTTCTTTTTCCACTGGTGTTTCTTCCACCGGCTGTTCCTGTGCTGGTTCTGTTTCTGCTGCTTTCTCTGTCTCTGGTTCTTCCGGCTGTAATTCTTCTGCCGGTGTTTCTTCCGGCTCATTACTCCCATCTTCATCTTCATCTGAAGATACAATATCATTTTCCACATTCTTCGCCGGTTCCGGAGTCGGGCATGGCGTTCCGCAATACGGACAGAAACTTACATTAATATCTACCTCCCGCTCGCAGGACGGGCAGATTTTCTCTCCTTTCAGGTTCGCCGCATTATCCTTATACTCCCTGATTTTCAGATAATGCTGATCAATCTCCTGACATAAGGCACTTAACTCACTATCAATTCCATCACCCTGAGAATGTCGTCTGTAAACAATATCACCGATATCAACTTTGATTTTCTCAATAATGCGCTCTTCCCCTGTGATTTTACTTCTTATCTTCTGCGCCTCGATCGTCTGCTCTGCGCGGGCACCTAATTCTCTTGTTGTCTTTCCCAGTTCCTTCGTTGTTTTTGAAAATGTCTTAACTAATCCATCAAAAAAATCTGTTCCCATAATATTTACTCCCTTCCATTATTGTCCTCATAATGTAAGAACAAAACTATATTAATTAATGACTACCCTCCAGCAGGATCGGCTCCTGTCCGCGAAGAAGGATCCTCGGGCCACCGTTTCCTTCTATGTATTCTCTTGTGATCACAACCTCTCCTATGCTGTCATCTTTCGGAATCTCATACATGATATCCAGCATATACTCTTCCAGTATCGCGCGAAGTGCCCTGGCACCTGTATCTCTCTCCAGTGCTTTCGCAGCAATTGCATGAAGCGCCCCGTCTTCAAATTCCAGTTTCACTTCATCCAGTGCAAGAAGTTTCTGATACTGTTTAAGAATCGCATTCTTCGGCTCCTGCAGGATCTTCACAAGCATATCCTCATTCAGTCCGTCCAAAGTAAAGATAATCGGAAGTCGTCCGATAAATTCCGGAATCATTCCGAAACTGCGGATATCCTCCACTGTTACTTTCTGAAGCAGATGAGGATCATTATCATATTTATCCTTCAGGTCTGCATAAAAACCGATAGATGCCTGCTTGTTCAGCCTTTCTTTAATGATATTCTCCAGATCAGGAAAAGCACCGCCACAGATAAACAGAATATTACGTGTATTAACAGTTACAAGCGGTACCATTGCGTTTTTGCTGTTTGCACCTACAGGAACTTCCACCTCACTTCCCTCAAGAAGCTTCAGCATTCCCTGCTGCACTGCCTCACCACTGACATCTCTCTGGTTGGTGTTCTTCTTCTTGGCAATCTTGTCAATCTCATCAATGAAAATAATACCATGCTCGGCACGCTCCACATCATTATCTGCCGCTGCCAGAAGTTTGGAAACAACGCTCTCTATATCATCGCCAATATAACCGGCTTCTGTAAGAGAAGTGGCATCTGCAATTGCAAGCGGCACATCCAGAAGTTTCGCCAGGGTTTTAACCAGATAGGTTTTACCGCATCCGGTTGGTCCGATCATCAGCATATTAGATTTCTCAATTTCAATCTCATCCATTGTATCTGTTGCCACACGTTTATAGTGATTGTAAACCGCTACAGACATTACTTTCTTGGCTTTCTCCTGACCGATCACATACTGGTCAAGGGTTTCTTTGATCTTATGGGGAGCAGGAATATTTTTCAGATCCAGAACCGGTTTTTCCTGTTTCTTTTTCTTTTTTTCTTTCTTTGGCTGCTGCACCGGATTCTGGAAGCTGCCCAGATCGATCATACTCACATTCGGCATATTCAACAGGTCAGAATAATTGAACTTACCCTCATTAAACTGCTGATTCATAGAATTAAAGCTCTTCTGCATACAATCTGTGCAGACATGTATGTTATTGGGAAGTTCGATCATCGGACCGGCCTTGCTCTCAGGTCTGCGGCAGAGAAAACAGAATTTTTCGGATTTGTTTCTCTTTTTCTCTGTATCTTCGCTGCTGTCTATTATTTCATCATCATTATAGTTCTCGCTCATAATGACTCCTTTCTATATCCTCTTATTCGTAACAGTACAGTGCTCCTGCAGGATAGCAGGCTGCTGGATCATTACGCTTATTTAACTGAATTATATCATACAATTCCCTTATAACAAAATGAAAGTTTTATAAACACAAAAAGAATCGTTACTGTTGTTACTGTTCACACATCACTATCCCGCGAGGTGTTTTGGCATGAATATGCCAAAATCCCGAGACATACAAGCCAAAATTCCATTGCCGCAGGCAATCTGGAATGAATTTTGGCTAAGTTACAGTGAACGGAGTGAACAGTAACTTACTGTTCACTGATAATATTATAAAAGACACCGCCGCATGGGCGATGTCTTTTGTTTTATTCATTGTCCGGTCTGGTGCCGAGAGTCAGCTCTATAGTATTTTCTTCATATTCCCCATTAGTGGCTCTTGCAATAACTGCCTCAATCTTCTCTCCCGATTTATAATACTGCAGTTTATCCAGCAGATCATCACCATCACTGACTTTCTGTCCGTCGAATTTTACGATGATGTCGCCTTTACAGATACCTGCCTCCTGTGCCGGAGAATCATCCTCCACACTTCTTACAAAGGCGCCTGTGGGCATATTATACATCTCAATTGCCTCTGTGGTCAGATTGGCAAGACTTACTCCCAGATATCCTTTTTTGCTGCTGTCTACTTTCTCCCTGGTCTCACGATTCATCAGTTCTTCCAGAATAGGCTTTGCCTTGGAAATAGGAATGGCATATCCCATACCTTCTACAGCACTGTCTGCGTATTTTGCAGAATTGATGCCGATCAGCTCGCCTTTCATATTCAAAAGTGCACCACCACTGTTACCCGGATTGATCGCCGCATCCGTCTGGATCAGTCCTGTACTGTTCGTTCCGTCATCTGTAGAAATCGTCCGGTTCAATGCACTTATCCAGCCTGATGTTACAGACTGACCATATCCAAGCGCATTACCGATCGCAACTACCTGCTGCCCTACTGCCAGATCATCCGAACTTCCTATCTGAGCAATCTTGATCTGATTTAAAGTGTCCTCAGGGATATCCGATTTCTTCACCGCAACTACTGCCAGATCATTATCAGCATCTGTACCCTTAATCTTGGCACTGACCGCATCCTCTACATTCAGATCTCCATTATCTCCCGCATTCACAGTCTCTGTCTCTGCATTTGCCACATCATCCCCGATAAAGCAGACACTCAGAGTTGTAGCTCCATCCACCACGTGATTATTCGTTGCGATCAGAAGCTCATCATCATTATCTCCAACGATAATCCCTGAACCTGTTGACGCACTCTTATATTGGTGGGAACTATATCCGAAAAAGCTTGGTATTTCCTGAACACTGACCGTAGTGATCGCAACTACAGAAGGCATGGAAGCCTGAGCCACTGCTGCTACTGTTCCATTCTCAGAGTCAGACAGCACCTTATCGGCAGTGCTGTCATCTGATGCCGTTTCCTGAAGATCCACACTGTCTGTAGTTTTAATCTGCACCGAAGACTTACCTGTATTCAGGAATCTGTCTGCTGCAAAATTTGCCGCCTGAAATACAACTGCCGCCACCAGGCCAAAGATCACAGCCAATGCGATTGTCGCCCCTGCTTTTTTCTGAAAAGAATTCTGATTTCTTCTGTGTCCAGAGGGACCGGATGGTTTCAAAACAGTTCTCTGTTCTTCATGGAACTGATAATGTTCATATCTGGGCTGCTGACCGGAATCATCTGTTTTTTCACCCAGGTTTCTTTCATCATTCATGTAATCTGCTCCCTTCTGTTCCTGTATTACTGTTTATCGGAGTACTCCCCGAAATAAACAATGATCTGTAACTGTTTTATTTCTGCACAGTTACAGCAATTCTTCTCCTGAACTCTGGAATCAGTATATCAATTAATTGTGTTCAAAATGTGACAATTATCGTAAATTGGCGTGTCTTAAGGTTATCCGCTTACCTTTATTTTCTGTTCCAGTAATATGGACTCATGGTACATGCAAGAACAACTTTCCGGGGAAGTTTTCTGTATCTTTTCCCCAGGAAATATCCTGCATATTTCATTCCGCTCTGCCAGATCAGCTGAGGAATCAGCCAGAAGTGTCCCGTCCTTATCAGATAGCCCAGGCTTCTTTTTACCAGACGGATTCCCTCTCCCTCAGAAGGTACTCCTTCAAAAATTTCCGGATGCTCTGCCTGGGATACTCCCAAATCGAAGTTTCTGTGAAACTGCTGTTTTCCGGAATAATTATGGGAATGATATACTCTCGCATCTGCCGCATAGACAACTGAATAGCCTTTCTGAATCATTGTTCCGGCACAGATCATATCTTCATTGAAAATCGCCCGCTCTGTAAAACCGCCTGTTTTCTGATAAATCCCTTTATCATAGGCCGCACACACATTAGAACAGAAATAGGTCTTGATCCCGTACTTATCAATATCAGCCAGCGACTTTACCGAGGACTGCTCCGGATAATTAAAAGAACGGGTATAACGTTCCAGAAAGCGACAGTCTGCCCTGGGTAATTGTCTTGCATAGGCTGCTCCTGCACCCGGATTTTCACTGACAGCACAGACAAGATTTCCAATTACTTTTCTGTCAGCAGGGAGAGCATCCTGTGTCATAAAGATCATAATATCTGCATTCGAAAGTTCTGCTGCCCTTCTTCTGGTTCCGCCATGATCAAAATCCTTCTGTTCCAGGTGATGAACCTCAAGGATCGGACATTTCTCCCATTCTCTGTTCCAGTACTGCTCTCCCGTATTCATAACCAGAATCCTGCGGGGACGGTATTCCTGTTCTTCCAGCCTGTGCAGCAGTTCTCCAAATTCTCTGCCGGGACGATAGGCAGGAATGATTACATCAACTGTCGCAGTGTCATTATATTTTTCCTTATGCGTCATCCTCAACACTCCTTATCTGAAAAGAGGACCATCCTTTCCAACAGATGGTCCTCTTTTCTATTATTTATATTTTTATAGCAGTTCCCTGTTACTGTTCTTCAGAACTTGCTCCGGAATCTGCTGCTGAATCATCGCTGAATCCATCGTCGCCGCCGGTCTCATCTCCACCGGTGTCATCGCCGCCGTCGTAGTCTCCACCACCAGTGTCACTGCCGGTGTCATCGCCGCCATTATCATAACTGCCGTCATCACCACTGTTATCATAATCGCCACCGCCGCCATTATCTCCGCCGCCATTATCATAACCGCCATCATAACCACCGTTATCATAATCATTGTCATAATCATAATCGCCGCTGTTATCCGTACTGCCGGAGGTATTATCGCCGGACCATACAAAAGTGTCATTTGCATTTGTGGTATCAGTGTCCTGTGTCGTAGTCTTGGCTGCATCATCCAGCTTACCTTCTCCGCCGACGATCTCAAGTATCTTATTACTGCGGGCCACTACCTCAGAAGACGGAGTATAATCCTGATCATCATACAGGAACTTGTGAAGTTCAACTACATTGTTCTCAAGATCAGTAGGAACAATAATACTTCCCTTGATATTAGAGAATTTAAACTTCTGCGGGAATCCCGTGCTGTCTGTAAATTTATATCCGATCAGAGTCGGAATAAGTCCCAGAATATCCTGTTTTGAAAGAGATGTTGTAACCATCGGGAATACATCATCCATAATCTTAAAAATAGAAGAAAGACCCGCTATCTTCGCCTTGTCAAAAAGCATTCCAAGTACTCGTCTCTGACGCTCTGTACGTCCCATATCAAGACTTGCAGTATAACGGATACGGCAATAGGATGTCGCCTGTACACCGTTCAGATGATAAGTTCCTACAATGGCTTCCTCATCTTCCGGCTTTGGCTCCGGTTTCTCGATCGGAGTGTAATCTTTCCCTGTCAGCTTGGATGTTTCCACGCAATAGTTATTCATATGTTCAATTTCCGCATAAGATAACGGAATATCAAGACCGCCAAGATCATCTACCACTTCTACAAGTGCAGAAAAATCGGCCGTCGCATAATCGGAAATATCCAGATCCAGGTTTGTATTTAACATAGTGATCGCCTGTTCCGGACCACCCAGCGCATAGGCTGCATTTGCCTTCGTATAGGTATCATCTCCAACATTGAGAAGTGTATCTCTGTATACGGAAACCATACGCACTTCTTTTGTATCGTTGTTTACACTCACAATGATCATGGTATCACTGTTCTGTGCAGAATACTGGGAGCCTTCCCCTCTGGTATCAATACCAAACAGCACATAGGTCTTGTAGCCTGTCATCTTTGGTGCTTCCTGGTTTACGACTATTTTTTCCTTTTTCAGTTCCGGCTGCTCAATCTTATCCAGCCTGGAAGAAATCTGTCCATACACATACAGCCCGCCAATAAACAGCAGCAGTACAATGATTTCAAGCACAAACAGTACTTTTTTCTTTTTTCCTGGTTTAGCCATGCCTTTTTCCCCTTATCTTAATATGCATTTTTGTTTATAAATCCCTTGAAAAATGTAAGGAATATAATCTTGATATCCAGCCCTATGCTCCAGTTTTCAATGTAATAAAGGTCATATTCGATTCTTTTTCTTATGGATGTGTCTCCGCGGTAACCATTCACCTGAGCCCAGCCGGTAAGTCCCGGGCGAACCTGATGTTTCACCATATATCTCGGGATTTCTTCTCTGAATTTCTCTACAAAAAACGGCCGCTCCGGTCGTGGTCCCACAAGACTCATGTTACCCTTCAGTATGTTGAAAAGCTGTGGCAGTTCATCAATACTGGTGTGACGCATAAACTTTCCGATGGGTGTTACTCTTGGGTCATTCTTTACTGTCCATGCCTTCTTCTCTTCCGATTCCGGCTGTACTTCCATGGAACGGAACTTGTACATCCGAAAAGTCTGGTTATGAAGTCCAACCCTCTCCTGTTTATAGATCAGTGGTCCCGGTGATGTCAGCTTAATGATAACACACATTAACAGCATCAGCGGTGAGGTTACTATGATTCCAACAATAGATCCTGCAATGTCCATCGCCCGCTTGACCAGTGCATTGAATGTATTGTTCAACGGTACATAACGGATATTGATAACCGGAAGTCCCAGTATGTCTTCTGTGTATGGTTTTGTCGGAATGATCTTATTATAATCCGGGATAAACTTGGTGTGTACTCCGGATTTTTCACACAGTGCTACAATCTCTTCCAGGCGGTAATATTCACTTAAGCCCAGAGTGATCGCTATTTCATCCAGCCGGTTCTCCGGAAGTATTATATTCAGATTGGCAATCCTTCCAAGAACTTTGATTCCCTTGTACTCTGTTCCTGCCGGAACATTGTCATCCAGTATTCCGCGGATCACATATCCCCACTGAGGATTGGCAAGAACTCTGTCAATGTATTCCTCTGCTGCGCGGCTGTATCCCACACAGATCATCTGTTTCTGATTCAGTCCCTTCTCTCTCATATTTCTCAGAAGAGCGAAAATCAACATTCGGGCACACCACTGAAGCACAATATTGATTACATAAAACATAATATAAGTAGAACGGGAAAAATCGCTCTCATCTATCATGTAAAATGTAAACATCAGAATAAGGAGCCCAAGCGAGTTGGCCTTTACAATATTAGCCAATACAAGCCGACGCCCCTGCATCCGCATGGGAGTATACAATGTGAAAGCCTGATACAACAACAGATAAACCGGTACAATAAAAACCAGCATCAGCATATACTGCTGAAAGCTTCTGGTTCTGACTGCTGTTGCTGCCATAGGACCAACAAAACGGATCAGCCATGCCAGAAAATATGACAGTACCAGTACAATTGCATCAATGATCATATGGAGACGACTGAAATTCTTTTCATTGTCCTTTAGCAATCTTTTGTCACCTCATTTTTTTATCGTTTCTATATTATAATAGTTGTTTTATAAAAGCAATAAAAATTTATCTTTCTTTCTTATCATCCGCACAAACGCCTGAAGATATTCACCCACAATTCAACTTGAATCCTAAAATAGTTTGACAGATTTTGAAATTTAAAAGGTATTTTATGATTTTTTTTACTGATCTGGAATCCATTCTTAATTCCCGCAATATACTCTCTTCCGAATCCTTTCAGCGTAAAAAACAGAATTTTGATTCCAAATCCTGCAACAAGAAACGGAAGATTGATAATAATCTGTAACACCGGCATATTTTTGTATATCAGATAAATATTATTTCTGGAAGAATACCGGATCTTGAACTGATTATATCTGGATCCGCTGGTACCGCTTCCCACATGGTATACCATGGCATCAGGTGCGTACCAGTTTTCATATCCGTAGATCCTGGCCCGGTATCCCACGTCCATGTCCTCCAGATATGCAAAATGTTCTTCGTCAAAATATCCCAGTTCATCAAAGATCTTCTTTCTGTAAATAGCAGCTCCTGCGCAGGAAGCAAAAATCTTCTCTTCCTTTTCATAGGTATGGATATCTTTCCCTTTACCTCTCGCATAAGCCCATCCAAGAGCGCAGTAATAGTTTCCTGCATCATCCAGCCTGTCCCTGTCATGAAACTGAATCATTCTGGCAGCACAGGAGAAAGCTTTGGGATGCCTTTTGATGGCTGACAGCATTTCTTCTATAAAATTCTCCGTTACTTCAATATCATTGTTTAAAAGCAGTACATAAGTTGAGCGTGATGCTCTGATCCCTTCATTGACCGCTTTACAGAATCCGAAATTCTCCGGCAGTTCGATCAGATGGACCCATGGATACCTTGCAGCAACAAAAGCACAGCTTCCGTCATTGGATCCATTATCCACAAGAATTACATCAAAATTGCTTACAGTCTGACACTCCAGACCTGCAAGTACGCCATCCAGATAAGCCATCCCATTAAAATTCGGAATGATCACTGATACTTCCTGCATGATTTCCTCCCTGTCTTCTCTTTTTTCTGTCCTGCTTCTGTCTCCATTCCCAGGATTGGCTTCAGAGAATAATTCCATTTGGTAAGAGACAGGTTTTTGTTATAACAGGGATCTCCGTTTTTGAGAATGTCTATCCAGTGACATCGCATATATTCAATCTCCGTCTGAAAACGGCGCACTTTCTCCTTGCTGTCCTCAGCTCCTCTGGTCTTTGATTCCATATGATAAAGCTTCGCATAGGGATCATATACGATCAGATAGCCGTTTTTTCTTACTTTCAGGCAAAGATCCACATCATTAAATGCCACAGCCAGTTCTTCTGTAAATCCTCCTGCCTGCTCAAAGACCTCTTTCTTCATCAACAGACAGGCGGCAGTCACTGCACTCATATCCTGAAGAAGGGATGCCTTATGCAGATAGCCAGTACGGTCCGCAGGCATATCTACGAACATATGCCCCGCAATACCGCCCATTCCAATCACACATCCTGCATGCTGGATCGTATTATCCGGATAAATGAGCTTTGCTCCGACACCGCCCACTTCCGGACGCTGACACACTCCAAGCATTTCTTCCAGCCAGTCCGGATTGATGGATTTTACATCATTATTCAGGAAAAGCAGATATTCTCCCTTTGCATGCGCCGCAGCAAAGTTATTGATGGCAGAATAATTAAATTCTTTTCCCCATCTCAAAAGATGGATCTTCCGGTTTCTGGAAAGCTCTTTATAATATCGGAAAATCTCATCAGTGGTACTGTTATTCTCCACGATTATGATTTCAAAATTCTGATAACCGGTATTCTTCTCCAGCATTTCCAGACAGGTCTGAAGAGTCTCTTTCTCGTCTTTGTTTGGTATGATAACAGACACCAGAGGTTTTCCCTGCACCGGATATTTCACCCGGTAAAAGCCCAGATCCTGTGTATGGCTTACCTCGCCTTTTGTACCTGTTCTCTCAAGATGAGCTTCTATTGCTCTCTTGCCGGCTTCAAATGCGTACATTTTACTGGCAGGATTATCTGCAGTGGAGGCTTTGTGTGTTCTCCAGTGATACAGGATTTCCGAAACATGTAAAACCTCTCCGGCATTCTCCGTACAGCGGAAGATAAAATCGTAATCCTGAGCTCCGTCGAATTCTTTTCGGAAACCTCCGGCCTTTTCTACAATACTCTTTCGCACTACAAAAAAGTGGCAGATATAATTATTGGAACGCAGGAGATCCAGATTAAAATCCGGTTTCAGATGTGGCTGAAAATGCTCGTCCAGTTCTGTTGTAACCTTATCCTCGTCTGTATAAAGCGCATCTGCCTGCGGATGATCCTGCAGTATTTTCACGATCTCATATAATGCATTGGGTGCCAACAGGTCATCATGGTCAAGAAGCCCCACAAATTCACCTTTTGTCATTGCAAACGCGCGGTTTGTGTTCTCTGCAATGCCAAGGTTCTCTTTGAGATTGCAGAATCTTACCCGGGAATCTCCGGCTGAATATTCTGCCAGTACTTTCTGCATCTCCTCATTGTCAGGACTTGCATTTACGATACACAGCTCCCAGTTTGAATAAGTCTGAACGATCAGTGATTCTATCATCTGTCTCAAAAATTCTACAGGTGTCTGATAAGCCGGAACTGCAATGCTGATCAGCGGTGAATAATCAAATTTCTGTTTCCTCTGTGTTTCCAGTGTTTCCTCCGTCGGAATGTAAGCCCGGTACCATGGACCATATGGTACTTCTTCCGGTTCAAAACGTTCATGCAGCCTGATCCAGAATTCCTTTGGTCCATAATGCTTCATGTAGCGGAACCCTTTCCGGATCGTATAGGGGGAAAGCTTCCTGAACATTTTCGTCCACTGGATTTTTCCTCCTGCAGATGGTTTTTTACTCATATGATAACCTCGATTTTTACTATGATTTTTTATTTTAACATTGTATGATATTTTTTGCAAGAAAGGAGAGAAATGTGTTATACTGTTATTGTTTTTATGGTTACTGTTCACTTACAATGAACAGTAACTTTTCAATATTTTTATACACAGGAGTATTATATACCATGATGATAAAGAAAAAAAGAATCACTGCAGCCCTGATGGCTCTGGGACTTGGTGCTGTCACCATGTTTTCACAGTTTCCGGTATCTGCTGCTGAAGAAACAGCTCAGAATACAGACGCCGCCGCACAGACAGCAGATCCGTCTGTCGTAGTCACCAACGGTATCGACGGATGGCCCCAGGCTTCCGATATTTCGTCTGCCGCAGCAATTGTGATGGAAACTTCCACTAACACAGTCCTGTATTCCAAAAATGCAGATCAGCCCCTTTACCCTGCAAGCGCAGTCAAGATCATGACCTGCCTGGTTGCTCTTGAGAACAGTAGTCTGGATGAACAGGTAACCATGACTGCAACCGGTGTTTCCGGTGTTACTGACGGAGGAGCCAATATTTCCTCACAGTTAGATGAGGTTTTCACCATGGAAGAATGTTTATATGCCATCATGGTTGCCTCTGCCAATGATATCGCACTGCAGGTAGCTGAACATGTGGGAGGTTCTGTGGATGCTTTTGTACAGATAATGAATACCCGGGCACAGGAACTTGGCTGCACCAATACTGTCTTTACCAATCCTACCGGTCTTCCTGATGAGAACCAGCATATCACCGCCCATGATATGGCTCTGATCATGGAAGCAGCTATGGCAAATGACACTTTCCGCACCATTGCAGCAACTACTTCCTATACACTTCCGGCAACAAATGTTTCCGGCGGTGAACGTGTACTTACAAACAATTTTACCATGATAAACAGCACCAGCGACGGTTATTATAAACCCTGTATCGGCGGTAAGGAAGGGTACACAGAAGCTTCCGGAAGTACCCTGGTATGTGAAGCTTCCAAAAATAACATGAAGCTGGTATGCATTGTATTAAATGGCGCATCCGGTGTTACCGATAATGAAGCGATCGCGCTTCTCAATTATGGTTTTGACAATTTTGCACCCCTTACCATCGCAGACGATGATTTTAACCGTCTTTCCGGTGGTACAGTCATTGCACCAAACGGTGCCACAGAAGATAATCTGACCACAGAAGATACTTCTTCTGACGGACAGATCACACGCCAGTATTACTTTGGAGGAACTCCTGTAGGAACTGCTATTCTGGAAGACGCAGAGCAGCAGACAAATGATGCCGCAGTAACCGGTCAGAAGAATATGGAGGCAGCACAGGCATATTCTGCTTCCCATACAACTGCTCCTTATTATATCATCGGGGCGATCGGGGCAGCATTCCTGCTGTTTTTCCTGTTCCTGATGATCAAAGTGATCAAATCCTGAAGCCTGCTTCTGAATACCAGACAGTAACCATTTCTTTGATAGATAAAATAGATAAATTTAAGGGACTTCCGCAAAAGCTTTTCATGCGGCAGTCCCTTTATTTCTTTTAAGGCAAGATTAAAAATGCCCAGCAGGCAAATGGCGAAATCACCAGCAGTACAGTCAGTACTCTGTATATCAGACTCCGCACCTTTTCATTTTTCACTGTTTTTGTCAGAATATTATTCCAGCCCAGCGTAACAAAGTACATCAGAGGATATAATGCAGGCATAAGATATCTTCCCTGTGGCTGATTATCACTGTAATAAACATAATACAGAAACAGAAATACCGGAATCATAATCAGAAATACCATCATCAAATGGAAAATACCTTCTTTATTCCACTCTCGGGATATCACCTTTGTTTTAATCTTCCATCTGTCATTTCCAACTGCTTTCCGCTGTGCAACATACATTTTTTTTCTCAGATCAAATGTCTCTTTTACAAAAAATACACTGATGATCCCAACAGCAAAGAACAGCATATACAGTTTGCTGACCGTATATGGCATATAAATTTCCATCTGTCCAAAAGTACCGATGAAACTTACACACACTGTCAGAATCCAGTTATGATACCAGCCCGGATCCTGATAAAGGATAATATCTTTCCAGTTCCATCCCAGCTTTGCAGGCGTCGGATACAGTGAAGGTCTGTAATCCTTCTGAGCATATTTTTCCGCACATTCCGCACAGGATTTCCTTCCCAGGAAATCTCCGTTATACAAAACTGCGTTACGGATGAACCACCAGCCGCAGAGAACTAAAGTAACTGCTGCGATCACTGCTCCTCTGCTGAAAAGGAAACGAACTCTCTGTGAAAAAGCTTCTTCTCTGCAGAGTAATACCGTAAAACAGAAGAAGAAAAAACTGCAGAGTATCCAACCGTATGCATTATAATAAGACAATGCACATACGGCCATTCCCACTGCAAGGAGTATACAGTTTTTCCATGTCCAGTCTTCTCTCAGATAAGAGACCCATGCATACAGGATCATGGCTGCTGCCAGCAGTGCCAGTGAGTCTGTATTCACATAAGTTCCCATAAAGATTGCCTGCGGCATAAATCCTGCCAGTGCTGCAAACAGCCATCTAACTTCTCTGGAATATTTTTCTTTCGGAAACAGTTTGCCCGAAGCTTTTACAACAAAATACACTGCACCTGTGACAAACAGTACATCTGCCATACGTGCAATTTTGAACATGGAGTATCCCGGATCTGCAAAAAGCCGGGATATTCTCATAAATAATGCAGACACCATATAAGATACAACCGGATAATATGCATAGGAAATTCCCCACACTTTATTCCTGACAGCCGGATCATCTCCCCCCGGAAGAGCTCCATGGTGTTTATAAATGTAATCTGCAACATAATATCTCATCTGTTCATCTGGCCCTGAATTAAAAGGCTGTGTCATCGCCCAGGTTGTCAGCAGGATAAACGCTAGAAATACAAAAATGAAAATTTCTGTTTTTTCATTGATCTCTTTCTTTTTCTTTAACATATCTTCTTTCACATTCATTTTATAGCAATTTCATCTTCAGATTCTTTTCAGAGAAAAGTCCTGGCTCTTCAGAGTGAGATTGGGGTTATAATAAGGATCTCCGTTCTTCAGGATCTCCGGCCATTTTTTCTCAAAGGTGGCAATTTCTTTGTTAAATCGTGCCACTTTTTCCGGAGTATCCTCAAGACCTCTGGATTTGGATTCATAATGGTATAATTCCGCATATGGATTATACACGATCAGATATCCCGCCTTTCTCAGCTTCATGCAGAAATCAATATCATTAAATGCAACAGCCAGTTCCTCTGAAAGTCCTCCAACTGCATCAAATGCAGATTTCTTCACCATCATGCAGGCAGCTGTAACCGCACTGTAATCCTGTGCACAGATAATTCTGTGACAATATCCGGTGGTACCTCTCTTCTGCTGGACAAAACAGTGTCCTGCAATTCCGCCAAAACCGATCACAACACCTGCATGCTGGATCGTATCATCCTCATAATAAAGTCTTGCACCCACTGCGCCTACATCTTTACGCATGCAATAACCCAGGAGTTCTTCCAGACAGTCCGGATTAATGATCTCTGTATCATTGTTAAGCAGAAGCAGATACTCACCCTTTGCAAAAGATGCACCATAATTATTAATGGCAGAATAGTTAAAGACTCCGTCCCAGTATACCATGCGGACCTTCGGATTCTCTGCCTCCAGTTTTTTGTAATATTCAAAAGTAGCAGAATCTGTACTGTTATTCTCTACAATAATGTACTCATAATTTTTGTACGTAGATTTCTGTTCAATGGATTCCATACATCTCTTCAGATCATCAATATGGTCTTTATTCGGAATAATAATAGAAATCAGCGGATCATGATCTCTGATAAACTTCGTTCTGTACAGCCCCAGATATTCACCCTTAAAAACCTCTGCGTGGATTCCTGTTCTCTCATAGTGAGCCTGTACTGCACGTCTTCCGGCTTCAAAGGCATAAAGCTTGCTCTCGGGATTCTCTGCTGTGGAGTCCTCATGGCAACGCCAGTGATACAGGATTTTTGGAATATGACAGATTTCTTCATCCTTTACTGCTTCCACACAGCGTAACACAAAATCATAATCCTGTGCACCGTCAAACTCACTTCGCAGCCCGCCAACTTTTTCAATTACTTTTCGTGATACCACAAACAGATGGCAGATATAATTGACCGTGCACAGCAGATCCGGATTATAGTCCGGTTTAAAATGCGGCTGAAAGAATTTATGTCCATCCATAGACATCTTATCTTCATCTGTGTAGATCACCAGTGTCTGCGGTTTCTCATTTATTGCTTTCACACATTCAAATAATGCATTCGGCGTCAGCTCATCATCATGGTCTGCAAAGGCAATGAAATCACCTGTTGCAATTTCAATGGCACTGTTGGTATTCTCTGAAATCTGAAGCGGCTCCTCATGAGAAACGTATTTAATTCTGTTATCCTTCGCTGTCAGTTCTTTTAACAATTCCGTCAGCGGTGACTGTGCGCCGCTTCCGTCAGAGAAACAAAGTTCCCAGTTTGAATAAGTCTGTTCCTGAAATGATTCTGTCAGTCTTCTGAGATATTTCTCCGGTGTCTTATACAGCGGTACTACAAAAGAAATCTTGGGTCTGTATCCAAAGGATGTTTTCTTCTGTTTCTCCAGTTCGTTCCTGTCCGGCAGATGATGTCTGATCCATTTCTGATAGGATGGCGGTCCCTGACGTACATTTTTAACCTTTGTCACTACCTTCTCAGCAAGAGCCGCCGCACCCTGAGATTTCCAGTAGCGGATTCCTTTTTCTACATATTTGTCTAATTTCTTTGCCAGAATATCAGCTTTTCTCAGAGGAACCACATGTACAGTTTTCTTCTCGCCTGCATAAAACACTACATACAGGCATTTTCCCGAAACGTTGGTGATCTCAGAGAAGAATCCTGTCTTTCCCGGATCCTGTGCTTCTTCAAACAGCTGGTTGACATCCACCCTGTCTGTTCTCTGGATTTCAGCGGCAACCGGCTTTTTATCCGCATCAAAGATACGGACAGTCACAGGCTTCGGTGCAATGGCCCACCCTCTGATCCGTACAGTTCCCTGTTCTGCACTCTCTTCTTCAAAATATACCTGCGGTTTATCTCTTTTTTTATCCAGTTCACCGGCAGTGATGGAAAACCAGACATGTTTTTTATCCGGAAACTTCTCATAGATCACAAGCTTATGATACCCCTCCAGATTTTCCGGTATCTGAACAGTTGCCGTAATCTGTATTCCCTGCATTTTCTCCGGATCTTTAAAACGTTCCAGTGCACTTACATTTTCATTTTCTTTCACAGACACCTTCAGTTTGTGCTGATCCAGATATGCCTCCATCACCGCATCTTTCGGCCAGTGTCCCTGCACAATATACTGTGTCCTGTCTGATAAATGAAATCTTTCTCTTACTACTTCAAATATTTCCTTAGGCATGTTAATCTCCGTTCTTCTCCTGTTTTCTCAGAGAACAGTCTGTGTTGTTTAATGTCAGATTGGGATTATAATAGGGATCTCCTTTCAGGAGCTCTCTTTCCCATTTTCTCCGGAAACAGTTTACTTCTCTGGAAAAACGCAGCTGTTTCTCCGGTGTATCTTCCATTCCTCTGGATTTGGATTCATAATGATACAGTTCTGCATACGGTGTGAATACAATTTTCACTCCATATTTTCTCACTTTCATACAGAGGTCAATATCATTAAATGCAACCTTCAGCTCCTCGTCAAATCCTCCAACTGCTTTAAAAACAGAAGTCTTTACCATCATGCAGGCGGCAGTGACTGCACTTATCTCCTGCACACAGCGCAGACGTCCCATATATCCTTCCGCATCCCGGGGAAGTTTACATAATACATGGGCAGCAACTCCACCAAGACCAACTACCACTCCTGCATGCTGAATGGTATCATCCGGATAATACAGTTTCGCACCGACCATTCCCACGTCTTTTTGCTGACAAAGCTGAAGCATTTCTTCAAGCCAGCTCTCTGTAATAATCTCCACATCATTGTTAAGAAACAGCAGATACTCTCCCCGTGCCTCTCTTACTGCAAAATTATTGATCGCAGAATAATTGAATTCTTTTTTCCATGTAAGGATCCTTACATTTGGGTATCTGTTTTTCAGTGTCTCATAGTATACAAAGGTTTCTTTTTCCACACTGTTGTTCTCAACAATAATGATCTCGTAATTCTTCCATGTTGTCTTCTCTTCTATGGATGAAATACACAGTTCCAGATCATTAATGTGATCTTTACTTGGAATGATCACAGAAATCATCGGTTCGCCGGAAATAGTCAGATGGCTTCTGTACCATCCCTTCTTGTCTGCAAGTTCCGCTGTTGCAGAAACCTCCGCCCTGCGGTAATGCTCCTCCAGTGCCTTTCTGCCTGCTTCCCAGTTTTTCTTCTCCTGTTCTTCTGTGATCAGGTTCTCTGCTTTCATGGAATGACAGAGGATCTTTGGAATATGCACAATATTCTCTGCCTGCTCACTGCATCTTAAGAGCATATCATAATCCTGTGCACCATCATATTCCGGATCAAACTTTCCGGCCTGTTCCAGAATTTCCTTCCGGATTGCCCAGAACTGTCCGATATAATTATTTTCCCTTAATCTGAACAGATTGAAATCCGGCTTGAATTCCGGCTCAGAATAATGTTTTCCGTCTGCGCTGATCTCATCTTCATCTGTATAGATCATATCCGCTTTTTTCTCTGTGATCGCTTTGACCATCTGAAAAAGTACATCAGGTTCAGGTATGATCTCCTGACCGGCAAACAGAACATACTCTCCCATTGCAAGTTTCAGAGATGCATTAAGATTTCCCGAAATGCCGTTGTTTTCCGTAACCTTCTTGTAGGAAAGGCGGATTTCTTTTTTATATTTTTTCCGCAGAAACTCTCCTGTTTCCTCTCCCTCACATGCATCTGCAAGACACAGCTGCCAGTTACCATAGGTCTGTTCTGTATAAGCATCGATCACACTTTTTAACCTTTGTTCATCTGTATCCGTCACCACCATCACAATACTGATCAGCGGTGAATAAGAAAAAACAGCAGTTCTCTGTCTTTTTAATTCCTTTCGGAATGCGACATGATCTTTCAGCCAGTCTTCATAATCCTGATCTCCGTCCTTAAGCTGGGAATTTCTCACATAACGGATAAATCTTCCAATGCCGTTTTTCTTTATATATTCCTGATTCTTCTGCCTGTTCTTCAGAGACAGCAGTTTCATCTGCTGATACAGTCCGGTATTTTCCCGTTTTATTTTTTTTACATTTACAGTATAAATTTTCTGTACATCTTTTCCCCTGAAACAGATGCAGATATTCTGATCGTTTGTATTCTCCAGATTGACAGTAATACTGAATCCCAGATTTCTTTTCTCTTCTTCGGAAATCCCCTTTGCCTCTTCCACGTCCGGACGTCTTTGTCTGGTGATCGTACATTCCAGAACCTTCCCATCTGTACCCTGTACAAATATCTCATCCGGCTCCAGCTGGTTTACAACCCAGCCCCTGACTGTCAGGATACTCTCCTGTGTGATCTGTTCCTCATCAATATGATATTCAATAAGACTTTCCTCACAAAAGTCCTTCACTTCTGCAGCTGTGGCTTCCCAGATGATTTCTTTTTCATCTCCTGCTCTCAGCGCAAGCTGCAGTTTCTCATGTTCTTCTGCAAGTTTTATAATTTCCGGTATCTTTACTGTGAATCCGACATTTCCCACTTCCTTTATATCTTTTGTTTCTTTTAAATCTTTGGCAACATCCGCTCTTTCACAACGCGAAGGTTCAGGAACGGAGAGTTCCTTTCCCGAGCCATAAAGAATGAAATCACATTCTGACTGATCTCTGGTTATCGCCCATCCGGTAATGGCCAGAGTATGATCTTCTTTGTCACTGTATATTTTTTTATCTACACTCCAAAGTATATTTCCCATAATTAAACCCTTTTGATGGCACGATACACTTTCCATGCCTTACTGCCTTCCACCTGATCGACCAGAGCTTTCTTCTGCGCAAGCTCCTGACTCATCTGCTCCATTGCCCTTTTCTGCTCTGCGTATACTTTCCAGAATTTCTTTTCTGTGGTTTTCCGGTCCAGGATCTCCATTTCAATCTTTATGGACTTTCTGTTCTCAGAAACAGAATCTACTATGATCTGCGGATCGTCACCGCCGAAATAGAATTCTCCGGAGGACACTTCACAGCCATCTGTGTGAAACTTTACCTGACTTTCATCTTCCCATGTCAGCTTTACAATTTTAAGTCCCTTGGACATTTCGCCCGGATCAAGGCGAAGCATTGTGGTATTCTCCGGAAGTTCAAACTCCGTCTGAATTTTCCCGTTTCTGAACAGATATCTCACAGAATCAGGCTCATTAAAGCTCTTTCCGTTATCCCAGAAAATCTGAAGCATTTCCAGAGATTCCTGTTTCTTTTCTCTGTAATAATCTTCTACTTCCACCCGGCCCGGAGAGATCTGGGCATACATATTTCTCATTGCTGTATGCTCACCCAGAATATACTGCTGGAAATTATGTTCCATCTCCACATAAACTTCTATATCTTCAGGCAGGATTCCTGCTTTCTCATAGAAATCCCGTTCTTTAAGTATTCCCCGTTTGTCATTCAGTTCCAGATAATAAAAGATCATCCTGTAAACCAGGAACTGTGAAGGTACAGGAAATGCAAAGGTCCACTCATAGTCGATCACAGATACTTTATTCTCAGAGAGGATAATATTTGCAGGAACAAAATCAATATTGGATATTTCTGTACATTTCAGATCAGAACGCAGGTTTACATTTCCAAATACCCTTACAAATTCCGGTGTTTTCTCAAAGGGTTTCTTCTCATGAATATTCTTTACTTTCTGTATATAAGAGAAGAATAATTTCTCCAGTTCCTCTGTTCTGCCTTCTTCCAGAAGATGATCCAGCTTATCTTCCAGGGTGATACCTGTCAGATATTCCAGCTGCGCACAGTCACCTTTGATCCGGCAGCGGTTTACTTCAATTTCCTCTTCTTTATACATTCCGGTCAGTTCTTCGCAGATAGTTCCCAGATTCCGTACATGAGCTGCCGCTTTCTTCTGCGACGGTACTTTCTTCACAGTCAGCTGCCCATCTGCTGCTTCACTGATTTCCGTATAAATGGAGAGCTTCTGATCTCTCTCATTGGAAAACTTCACATAAACCGGTGCTGTCTGTGGCTGTTCTTTTCCGATCACAAGAAGAAAGGAATTGGCAAACTGCGGGTAAAGATCATTGCTCAAAAGTGTATTATACACCTGAGATTCCTGAAACAGATCCAGACGGAGTCTGTCAAAATTGTAGTCCCTCATATGCAGCTCTCCGCTTGCAGGGAGATGTCTGTCTGAATGAATAGTCATTGGAAATTTGTAATCCGGATATGGATAATACCAGTCGGCTTTTAAGTTTCCTGCTTCCTCCAAAATTCCATTAAATTCTTTTCTTGAAAAAGTTTTAACTCCTTTTGTTTTGGGGTATCCCTGGATTCCTTCGAATAAAGTTCCAAAATGGTCCTCTGTACATCCGGCCCAGTATTTCAGTCCCAGTCTGTTCTCAATGGCCAGAATGATCTTTCCATCCGGCTTCAGATGCTTTGATATGATCCTGAGAAAGTCCACATAGGGATTCTCACTCCGGATATAGGATTCTCCATACTCAAATACACCGATCAAAGTGATATAGTCGTATTTCTTAGTAAGGTTTTTCTCGATCTCCTGAAAGTTTCCCACAAGGATCTTAAGATTATCCTGATCCTGATGTCTGTATGCATTGATCTTACTTCTTTTCATAGAAAGCTCGATGCAGGTAACTTCCTTCGCCCTTTCACAGAGAGCTCCTGTCACAGCACCACATCCGGAACCAATCTCCAGAACCTTCTCTTCTCCTGTAAAGGGAATCCAGCTCAGAATATTCTCCCTGATATGAGAAAAATGATAAAGAATTGGCCAGCTCTTTCTCTCACTGATCACTCTGTTAAATTCTTCCGGTGCAAAATCTCTGGAAATTGCAAGCATTTCATCCTCTATCGCACCATCACTGTATAGATCTTTTCCCGGATAGCACGTGGTATCCAGAATTACTTTCCCGATTTTTTCTTCCATATATAGTCCTCGCGCTGATTATTTTTTCGCACTGATATTTGTCATCATAACTTTCTCAGACCTGTTCTTCGCACCGTACTTCCACCTTTGAATCCATATCATAGAATCCAACTGTATTTTTACTGGAAATAACTGTTATATTACATGCGTCATAAAGTCTGTGGAATACCGTAAAATCTCCGTTTTTATACCCTGTACATCCAAATGACAGGAGATACTCACCGCCCTGAAGGTTCATGTTCTGTGTAAATGTTACAGTACATATATCCCCTTTTCCTGAGTGTTCTATCTTTGCATTTTCATACATGGTATTGGTACCTGTGATTTCCGTACCCTGAATATTTTTAAATGTGTATGCCATGATCGGCTCCTGAATCTCTTCATTAAACCGGACTTTCATACGAATTTTGAAGCAGCTTCCCTTTTCAACAGTATTGGAACATCTTCCTTTATCATCAATGACTCTGAAATCTGTGATCTCAGCAATACGGCTTCCATATTCCAGCATATTGGGATTTACCTGAAAATCTCCCAGTCCTTCACTGTCCTCTGCCACAATCTGCTCTGTACTGTCAGATTCATTCTGTTTTACAGGATTCTGTCCTACCAGAAGCTGTTTGTACAGGTCAACCATCTGCTTTGGTGAACCTTCATCCATCTTTACGCCTTTGTTCAGAAGAATAACTCTGTCACAATACTTGGAAACGCTTCCAAGATCATGACTTACAAACAGGATCGTCTTGCCCTGTTTCTTAAATTCCTCAAACTTGTGATAACATTTTGCCTGAAAGAACACGTCGCCTACAGACAACGCCTCATCTACCACCAGGATCTCCGGATCAATATTGATCGCAACAGCAAAAGCCAGACGCACGAACATACCACTGGAATAAGTCTTTACAGGCTGGTGGATAAAGTCTCCAATGTCCGCAAATTCCAGAATATCATTCAGTCTGGCATCAATCTCTTCTTTTGAAAAACCGATCATGGTTCCATTCAGGTATACATTCTCAAGACCTGAATATTCCATGTTAAATCCGGCTCCCAGTTCCAGCAGCGCGGAAATTCGTCCGTCTACCTTTACTTCCCCTGCTGTGGGAGTCAGGACACCGGTGATGATCTTTAAGATCGTGGATTTACCGGAACCGTTGGTTCCGATAATTCCCACGCATTCTCCTTCATAAATATCAAAATTTACATCATGAAGTGCATAATGCTCTTTATAAAGTTTCTTTCTGGTAAGCCCCAGCGCTTCTTTCAGTCTGTCCGAAGGCTTATCATATAATTTATACATTTTGGTGAGATCCTTCACCTGAATTACTTTCTTGTTCTCCACGTGATTTCCTTTCTGTTATGTTCCTGTGTTTTTCATCTTCCTCTGACTTATTTCGCGCTTACAGTACAGCGAAAATTAAGTTTCTGCTATATTGACGCAGGATGATTTCTTCAGCTGCAAGGCGGAGGAATGAGGCGTAGCGGTGGCTACGGCGATTGACGACAACGCCGCAGATGAAAAATCAGACAAGTCAATATAGCAGTTACTTAATATTCGCTGTACTAGTTACAATACATCTGCAAAATGAATGCGCAGACGTTTAAATACCCAGCTTCCGAACAGGAAACACAGAATTGTAAATATCCAGAAATAGACCGTCCATCCTGCATGTTCCCAGAACCAGGTTTTCATCAGGAATGTATCTCTGTATCCGGAAACAATATAATACATCGGATTCAGTTTCAGGATCTTCATGATCACAGGATGTCCCATCAGAGGTGAAGCCTCAACGATCCACATGATCGGAGTCAGCCAGACTCCTACCTGAAGCACAATGTTGATGATCTGGGTCAGATCTCTGAAAAAAATAACGATTGCACTTGTGGCATAGGATAAGCCCAATACCAGAATGAACACACATACACTGTAATAAATAATCTGCAGATAATAGAAATCAGGAAATTTCCCATACGCTGCATACAGGATGATCGTAAACAACACAAAGAATGCATGCACAAACATGGCAGAAATGATCTTGACTACCGGAAGCACACTGATATTAAAAACGACTTTTTTTACCAGATAATTGTATTCCAGCAGAGAATTTGTCCCCCCCATCAGCGCATCCTGGAAAAAGAACCATGGAACAATACCTGCTACCAGATAAAGAACAAAAGGAACTCCCAGATCCCCTGTTCCGGAACGAAAACCTACAGAGAATACAAACCAGTATACCAGGATCGTGATCACAGGCTGGATAAACGCCCACACAATTCCCAGATAAGAACCTGCATATCTTGTTTTGAAATCATTCTTTGCAAGCTTTGCAACAAGCCGTCTGTTCTTATAAATATCCATCGGTAAAGAAAAAATTGTATTCAATCGCTCATTCTCCTATTTACGGTACTCTTTAAAGCTTCCCCATTTGGTATCTTTGTCAGAAAAGCTTAATTCCATTCCTTCCGGGATCGGCCATTCAACTCCGATATCCGGATCGTTCCAGATCAGGCCACCCTCATCATTTGGATGATAGAAATCAGAGCACTTGTAAACAAATTCCGCATGCTCGGAAAGCACAAGAAAACCATGTGCAAATCCTTTCGGAATGAAGAACTGTTTCTTGTTTTCAGCAGAAAGTACGACTCCAAACCATTTTCCATATGTTTCTGACCCTTCACGAAGATCTACCGCCACATCAAATACCTCACCATTTACAACACGTACCAGTTTATCCTGTGGGTAATTGATCTGGAAATGGAGTCCGCGAAGTACACCCTTATGTGAGCTTGACTGATTATCCTGTACAAATTCGACATCAATTCCTGCTTCTTTGAAATCATTGTAATTGTAGGTTTCCATGAAATATCCTCTGGCATCTCCGAAAACTGTAGGTTCTACCACTTTTAATCCCTTAATTCCACCACATTCTGTAACTTTGATTTTTCCCATTTTATTTTCCTCTTTTCTTTAGCTTTCTCTGTGTTTCTGTTATATCTGTTCGCATAAATCCACATGATATGCAGACTTAGCCATAATATCTTTTTTCCTTTTTTGCAAGTGCAATGCTCAGAATGATAATAAGAAGAAGCATTGCCGCTCCTATGATCAGAAGTATTTTTCGCAGTTCCGGCATCCCCGCAGAAGTTTTTTCTTCTCCGACAGTATCTGCTTTCTCATTTTGATCCGTATTTCCTCCGGATGTATCAGAAAGGGCATCCACTGCAGGTTCCGGTGTAGGTGTAGCTTCCGGAACTTCAACGCTTCCCAAAAGATAATCATTATAATAGTAATCATCTACTGTATTTCCATTCTGTGAATTCTCCTGAACAGTCAGGTTATCCACAGTCACTCCGTTTGGAACTGATACTTCTCCACCATTTACCTGTGCTTTTGTGAAATTTTGATAACCATAGTTGAACAGTGCTGTGGAATCCGTACTGGCAACTGCAAGGTCTGCCGCCTTCATTGTCACTGTAATATAGGTAGTTCCATTCTTCTCTGCTGCTGTCACAAGAGTGTTTCCGGCCTCACTGGTATATCCTGTCTTGCCGCCAATACAGCCATCATAATGATAACTGCTCTCCGGGGCAAGCATCGGATGATGCGTATGCAGTACCCTTGACTCACTGTTCATGTTCGTAGGTTTGATCGTATAATCTGTAGCGCCGATGATCCTGCGGAATTTTTTATTCTTCAGACCTTCCCGCATGATCAACGCCATGTCATGTGCAGTAGAATAGTGGTCAGGATCCGGAAGACCACTGGCATTTACAAAATGTGTATTTGTGCATCCGATCTGTGCCGCACGTTCATTCATCATATCTACAAAGTGCTGCTCTGTGCCGCCTACATGTTCTGCAATCTGGGCTGCGACCTCGTTTGCAGAGCGGATCACAAGTGCATAAAGGCATGCTCTCATGCTCATCACTTCTCCCACCTGCATTCCAATATTGCCGGAATCCCAACTGATATCACGTGTTCCTGTTTCCGTAAAGACAACATCTTCTTTCAGGGAACAGTTCTCCACCGCCAGAAGCAGTGTCATGATTTTGGTAATACTTGCCGGATAACGGATTTCATCTCCGCCCTTGCTGTACAGAAGAATTCCGCTGTCTGCATCCATCAGTACCCCTGTCTCAGATGTGATCTCAGGACCTGCAGGCCAGCCTGAAATCTCATTAGTTGAAATGGATACGGGTGTAACATCTGAAACAGCAGCCTGCGCAGTTCCTTCCGCAGCAGCGCAGATCTGAACAGCAGTCATTGCAATGACTCCCACAGTCATAACAGCCTTTAATAAATGTTTCCATTTTTTCATAATATTTCCTCTTAATATATTATATGTCTCTGTTTTTCGTCCGGTGTGCCGACAGGTTGATTCCTGAAACAGACTTGCGGCACACGATTATCAGAATCCGTCAAAAGAAGCTATGGTATCTGTGATATATTTCACATCCTCCATATCCAGATTATAAAACATCGGCAGTCTCAACAGACGTTCACTTTCCTTTGTAGTATAAACATCTTCCCCTGAAAATCTTCCAAATTTCTGTCCCGCAGGTGCAGAATGAAGAGGCACGTAATGAAATACGCTGCAGATTCCTTTTTCCCGAAGGTAAGCAATCAGCCGGGTTCTTACCTGTATATCACGCACCTTGATATAATACATATGGGCATTGTGGCTGCATTCCTCCGGCACATAAGGCTGTTCGATCTTACCTTCCTGTGCAAGATGAGCCAGATTTTTATGATAATAATTGTATATCTCCATTCTTTTGGCAAAGATCTGATTTCTTGCTTCCAGCTGTGCATAAAGATATGCTGCATTCAGTTCACTTGGAAGATAGGAAGAACCATAATCAATCCAGCGATACTTGTCAACCTGTCCGCGGAAAAACTTACTTCTGTCAGTTCCCTTTTCTCTCAGGATCTCTGCCTTCTCCACATATTCATCCCTGTTAAAAAGGATTGCACCGCCCTCTCCCATAGTATAGTTCTTTGTCTCATGGAAACTGTAACACCCAAAATCTCCAATGGTACCAAGAGCTTTTCCCTTATAACAGGCATCTACTCCCTGCGCAGCGTCTTCAACAACCTTCAGATTGTATTTTTTTGCAATCTCCATAATGGTATCCATCTCACAGGCAACCCCTGCATAGTGGACTGGGACGATCACTTTTGTTTTCTCAGTCACTGCCGCCTCGATCAGTTTCTCATCAATATTCATTGTATCCGGTCTGATATCAACAAATACAATCTTTGCTCCCTTTAATACAAAGGCATCTGCGGTTGAAACAAATGTATAGGACGGCATGATCACCTCATCACCGGGCTTAATGTCGCAAAGATGGGCTGCCATCTCCAGAGCATGGGTACAGGATGTGGTAAGCATTACATGATTTACATGAAATTTATCCATCATCCACTGAGAACATCTTTTCGTATATTCTCCATCCCCACAGAGCATTCCTCTCTGTACCGCATCACGTATGTAATCAAATTCCCTGCCTGTAAAAGCAGGTCTGTTAAAATCAATCATCTGTTTTCTTTTCCTTCTCATATTCCGGTATCTTATTTCTGTAGGCAACTTCTCTTCCCTCCGGATCCCGGATACTCATCTCACTGAAAAATTTCTCAGTCTCCAGCTCCAGCTGCCTGCGGTTTTCTGTTTCTATATAATACAATGCAAGATATGGATTCGGCCCATATTCTATCACACGTTCGCCTTCTTTATAAAAAATCCAGGGTTTTACAACGCATTTTTCTTTTGCAAGCTCACAGGCTGCCGTCTGATCTGCAATCTGAAGCTGTCGTCCCTGAAAATACAGTACAGCCCCATATTTTACCGGATGATGAATATCATGACAGTGAAACATCTCCTTTATCCGGTCTTTTTCATAAAGATAATCCAGCAGCAGTTCCTCTGTCTGAAATCCATAAACCATATCTGTCAGCTCATGTTCATATCCAAAGAAACGTCCTGCAATCTCACATACCTGAATGCCCCTGCCAGGTTTCCAGAAAAACTGCATGGATAATGCACCTTCCGTCTGTCCGGTATAGCGGATATAATTCTGCAGAATATCTGTGGCACTTTTTTCGACCTCCGCCAGGAAACGGGATGGATAAACATTTCGTGTGCTGAGCGGAAGCATTCCCTCTTCCATTTCCGTTTTCTCACGATCTGCAATACTGATCACATTGACTTTCCCATCCATTACCCATGTCATCATGTTAAACTCATAACCGTCATTGTATTCCTCAACCAGAATTTCCTGACAGTCCGTATATTCCGCTGTCTGCAGGGCTTTTTTTCTGACTTCATCTGAATGATGAATAATAAATATTCCTCTTGAACCATATTTATCCAGAGGTTTACTGATCAGAGGATACTGCAGATTTGCAATACTCTGTTGTATTTCTTCTTCTGATCCCTGTTTCAGCAGTTCCACAGATATTTTCCGAAATCCCGGTGCCGGCAGTCCAAGCTTGTCCAGAACATCCCGGCATGCCGATTTATCCCTGTACCAGGAAAGCTGTTCCGGTTTCAGATAACAGGGCAGTCCTGCTTTATCTGCAATTTTAACCATACACTCCAGGAGCAGATCTGAAAATGATGTGATGATCCCGTCCACACCTTCTTCCCTGCACATCAGGGCAATAGCATCTACGTCTGTTACAGGAATGGTATAAGCCTTATCTGCATACGTTCTGGCAATACCATCTGCATATCCGTCGCACACAACAGTCTCATAACCTTTCTCTTTTGCTTTCTTTACCAGCTCTGTAAATTCTCCGAGCGTTCCCAGAATCAACACTTTATGTTTCATATCCGTTCCTCACATTCTCTGACAACCGAAGCCATATATTTCATATCCTCCACGCTGTAACGCTGATCGCAGGGCAACGGAAGAATATTGGCAACCCAGGTATATTCCAGACTTTTTGTCTCAGAGTTCTCAATTATATTTTTCCAGTAAGTCGGCACAAATATCTTCTTTTCGGCAAGATGTCTGCGAAGTTTCATTCCATCAGCGTGGAAATACGGATATGCAAAAGGTCCCTCCGGCACAGTCTGATTAAATATACTTTCCGATGGAAGCAGTTCTCCGAGAATCCGGTAGTTTTCTTCCCTTTTTTTCTTTGCTCTGTCATAATCCACAGCTTTCAGAAGATTCTGTGTAAGCTTTGACATCTGCCGAAGCTCCATCCCGTCATATTTTGCCGCATTTTCCAGCATATCTTTGTAGTAGGTTCCGGCATTATGCTCATAACGCCCCAGAATATGTTTCATACGCTCTGCAGAATAATCGACAGTCTTATTTTCTGTCAGGCTGGCATCTGTTGACAGATATGCGCCATCGCTGACACCCCAGAATTTTCTGCAGGAATACAGTGTATCTATCCCTTTTAATGGTTTCTGAAAAAATGCATGGGTATGGTCCACTATGATGTTTCCGTAAATCTTTTTATACTCTGATATCCGGGAATCAGACAGCTGACCATAGTAATTAACCAGATAAAGATATTCCCCTTCCGGAAGCTGTTCTTTCGGATACAGAACTTCCAGTTTCTCATTCAGATGATAAAATTCTGTCTCTATCTGATTTTCTTGACAGGTATGCACCACTGATTCACACAGAAAATACGGTAATAGGATTTTCCTGCACCTGCGGCTCTTCAAAAGCCACAGCAGTGCGGTTCTTCCAAGATTGACCCTGTACAGGTCAGGATAATATTCCTCTCCCGGCATCTCTTCCAGCTGAAAATATCCGCCAATTTCCTTCATTATTCGTCCGTATCCTCCCGACGTATTACATAATGGGGCATTTTTTTTGCCTCATTAAGAATGTTCATTAAATAGATTCCCATAATTCCGATCGATAACAAAATCAGTCCAAAAAACGCCAGCATAACCAGCATCAGCGAAGTCCAGCCCTGCACAGATATGCCCAGTGTAAAATATCTTACCAGATAACAGACCGACAGAACTACACTTATCAGGAAACTGACAATTCCGATATTTCTCACCAGCAGAAGGGGAAATGCAGTATGTGTCGTGATATCATAAATCAGATCTTTCAGCAGTCTCTTAAAGGAATAACCGCTTTTTCCGTAAGCTCTGTCTGCATGCTGAACCGGAACATTAATAATACGGTTAGAACTCCTGATCAGAAGGTTTCCAATCTGTGGAAGATATGTATTTGTTTTTACCATGGCATCCACAAGGAATCTGCGGATCAGCCTGTAACTGGTGATCTGAAGATCCGGATCTTTTCCCAGCATCTTTGAAGTTGCCCATACAGAAAATTTCGTTCCCAGTTTGCGTATCGGACCATGCTTTCTTCCTTCATAGCTTGCAATGATAACATCCACATCCGGTCTCTCCTGCATGGTTCTGACCATCTTCGGAAGTTCCTCCGGCTGATGCTGAAGGTCATCATCCATTGTTACCACAAACTCTCCTTTTACATGTGCAAATCCACACAGAAGTGCCGGATGCTGTCCGAAGTTGCGGGCCATCTGTATGATCCGTACCCTGTGATCCTTTTCTCTGAGTTCCGTCATGATCTCATAAGATCTGTCCTTTGATCCGTCATCTACCAGGATCAGTTCAAAGTCTTCTTTAAGAGTTTCCCGGAATACTTTCTCCAAACGGGTATATAGTTCTCCCAGTGTATGTTCAGAATTATATACAGGAACAACCACTGAATATAAGCTCATATGCTTTTCCTTTCTCTTTTCATCTTTTTGCAATCATTTTTATCATATCATTTTCAACATTTCTTTTCAAGATTCCTGCTGCACAAACCTTGACTTCCCTGCTTTTTTATGTAAAATAGTTACTGTCCGACAGCTTTCAGGCTATTAGACGAAATCCGTAAAATACCATTATCGCCCGGAGGTATTATGTCAAAACTCAAAGACTACATACAACTTCATCTGAATATCCTGCTGTTTTCACTGACAAGTGTTTTTTCCAAAGCTGCATCTGTTCAGTATAATAAACATGGTCTCAGCAGTCCTCTGCTTTACCTGTTCCTGTTCCTGATGGTAGCCAACTGCGGAATCTACGCCATCACCTGGCAGCAGGTCATCAAGAAATTCTCTTTGTCTACTGCCTATGCCAATAAAAGTGTTTATCTTCTGTGGTCGCAGATATGGGCAGTGCTGATCTTTCATGAAAATCTTTCCATTCAGAATATCATAGGTATTCTGGTGGTTTTATTTGGAGTATGGACGGTGCAGAGATATGAATAGAACATTTATTTTAATCATGTTGAGCGGAACATTTTTTTCCGCTGTTTCACAGATACTTCTGAAACAGAGCGCAAATATCAGATACGAAAACCGAATCAGGGAATATCTCAATTTCCGGGTGATTCTCTCATACACTATATATATGCTGATCCTCCTCCTCAATACATGGTGTTATACAAAAGTAGATATGCGCTATGGTCCTGTCATTGATACTGCCGCCTATGTGTTTGTCCTGCTTCTCTCTCATTTCATTCTGAAGGAAAAAATCACGAAAGGAAAAATCATGGGAAACCTGATCATCATTGCAGGTATCCTGATCTATACGCTTTAATTACGGCAATTTCATAAAAAGATCCCGAAGCTGTTGCAGAATTTCCATCAGTGCCACAGCTGCAGGATCTTTTTATATGTTTCAATATTTTTTACCGCTTTTTATATTGTCTGGTACACACTCCATTTCCATCAAACACAGATACAATCCTGTTGGAACTGGTCAGTGTAATGTTCTCGGCACGCGTACCGGAAAGTGCGGAACTACCTTTGTAAAAATAGTATTTTTTACCATTCAGCGTCAGCCATCCCTTATACGCTTTTCCGTTTTTCTGGAAATAATAGGTGTGTTCCCCACTTTTTTCCCTGATTTTGTACATTCCATTCTCGCAGCGTACACCGTCGCTTCCAAAATAGTAGATATCGCCGGTAGATCTGGTCACGCGGCGGTTTTTAAACATATATCCGGATTTTGTATGGAACCAGTAACATTTCCCGTCTACTTTCTTCATTCCCATCAGAGCATAACCATCAGAACTGATATAATAGGTCTTTCCATTTACAGTTACCCACTGATCTGACACACGTTCGCCATTTTCATTGACATAATAGTATTTTCCATTTTCCTGATGAAGTCCTGTCTGTTCCTGGCTTCCATCGTTGCTGCCTGTATCGGGTTTCATTGCCGGAACATAGGAATCCAGAGATTTCCATCTCGGCGTAATTTTCTTTGTATAGTCCACATAGCCAAAATCCATATCAACATCATTGCCTGCAGGGATTCCTGCTACCAGTCCGCTGGTACTGTTCAGTCCGCTTTCCCGGTTACCGTCTGTGGACTGCCATATTGTATAATTGTACCGTTCCTTATCAGGTGCCTGAATCGTGTCCCCATATCTTGCGATCCATACATCCACTCCTGATAATAAGGACCAGTCTATGTAATTATCATACCAGTTGGTATTGCAGTAAACCATTGGATAATATCCGGCCCTGCGCACTTCATTGCAGAAGGTCAGTGCCATCTCTGAGACTGTTTTTGCAGAAAGCTTACTTGCTTTTGCATACTCCAGATCATATACGACCGGATAGGAAACCTTGTAACCCTGCATTTTGCTGATGGCAAGCTGTGCTTCCTTTAATGCGGTAGTTGTCGATAAGGCTGTACTGTACACATAGGTGCCTGTGGGTACTCCGGCAAGTTCTGCATTTGTCATATTCTCATCATAGGTATAATCTTCGTGAGTCAGGCCATAGGAGATCCGGACAAACGCAAAATCTATATCAGACCTCTTTACCTGTTTCCAGTCAATATTGCCCTGCCATTCAGAGACATCCATGCCTCTGGTTATCGCACCCGGAATGATTTCACCACTTCCGTTATAGCAGACACCGTTGATCTTTTTCCATGCTTTGGAGTTCACTTTTTTTCTTGATGACTCTGTACCGGAAGTTCTTGCAGAATAAATAAATTCCTCCTCAGCCACTGTATCACGTCTGTCATAATGCGGATTTGCAAAAACAGAGCTTACAGGCTGCGCTACAGCTATCGCAGCTGCCAGACAACCAACAATAAGCCTTTTTCTGATTTTTAAAAAATCTCTTTTCATCTTTCTACTCCTGTCTTCTAATAAACGTCCATTTTATTACAATACTATTAACATATTATACACACTATATTACATTTTCGCAAGATAATCCCTGATATATACCCAAAAACGGCTGCACATTTCTTGCTCTGTGCAGCCGTTTTGCATATTTCGTTTCTATAAGCAATTATGTTTATTTATCCTGGCAGAAATATCCGGATCAGACAGCCGGATCTGTAGGATCAAAATTAGCAGCTCCTCTTAACGGAGTCAGTGCTTTCTTTCCAAGAGGTCCTTTCATTGCATCATCTGCTTTATATTTACCATCAATAATACTGATCGGTGCGCCATTACAGTTCTCATAAACCCACTTCGCATCTGCCACACAGGTTCTGATACATCCATGTGATGCGGGAGATCCAAGCTTATTGTACTCTACTGCCGGAAGATTATATGAGTTTGCCTGGCCGCAGGCTACAGAATGAACAAAGATTCCTCCCTGTCCGGCACCGTCTACATGAGTTCCATACTGTCCCCAGGATGGTCCCATAAGAGGCTGCCACCTCAGGCTTCTGCTCAGTGTAAAGTTACCGGTCGGAGTTGGTGTTCCTGCTAAACCTACAGATACCCTGATCGTCTTAACAGGAATTGTTCTGGCTGAATCAGCATAAACAGTCATAACTCCGTTTACTCTGTCCACCTGAACAGAATACGGTCCTCTGTATCTGTTTGTCAGATCAGTGATACGGTATCCGTTACTGTCAAAGTAATACAGAATTCCATTAACTCTCATACTCTTATTTCTTGCAAATCCGTTTCCTGACGGATCGATATATCTCACCAGGTTTTTAGCATTACTTACAATTACCCATCCTCTTGTATATTTACCGTTTGCATCCAGATAACCGTTTACTCCATTCTTTTTCATAAACTGATTTGTCTGAACCACACATTCTTTAAGATAATAGTAATTGCCGCTGTATTTTCTCCATCCGCTCTTATACAGGCTTCCCTTAGAAGATGCGATATACCATTTCTTTTTATAGCGCACCATTGTGCTCTTATATACTTTACCTTTGTGTTCTGCGGATGTAGATGATTCAAATATATATTTCTTTCCATCGATTTCTGTCAAACCGCTTGCAAGCTTTCCTGATGGTTTAAAATAATAACCTGCGGAAGTCCACTTATCCGTATAATGATTTCCCTTGGAATCAAAATACAGCCAGCCAAGGAATTTGCCACTGGTGCTGACAAGTTTCTGCCAGCCATGTTTCTCAACAACACGACCCGGAGTACTTCCAAAGTAATAGTAATGATCGCCTGCTTTTGCCCATCTCTTTGTCCAGGTTGCCCGCTTTCCGTTTGAGCCAAAATAATATCTGAAATTGCCGTATTTTACAAGTTTATTTCTATAAATCTGGCCGTTACTGTCGGTACAGTAATATGCACCATTCTGAGCCTTCTTCATCACTGATTTCAGAACATATCCATTGGCATCCAGCAAGTAATCTCCGGTTCCTTTCTCCGGGATAGCTGTGGCAACTACGCCACGCTTATAATATTTACCGATGTCTGCCGGAACATTTCCCTTTTTAAAATACAGCCAGCGCTCTCCCTTAGTGGTATCTGAACGAAGCCATCCATTGTGGAACATTTTTCCGGGAATGTCGCTGCTTGCAGGATCAAAATAATACAGGTTTGATTCGCCGTTAACTGTGAGGGTGATCTCTCCTGTCTGTGGCTTACCTTCAGAATCAAGGCAGTAATAATCCTCATTGATCTTGAAATATCCGGTATATGTACCTGCTGCTTTTGCTTTCGCTTCAAGCTGTGCAATTGTCTCCAGATTACCATTCTCATCGTAGTACTGGAAATATGTTCCTGTCCATTTCCATACACTCTTCTCCTGCTGGCCTACTGTAGATGTATATGGAGTTATCGCTTCTCCTTCACATCCGGTATAAACAACAGCCTCATCTGCAGTTGTAAAATAAGACTGATTTGCCTGGGCTTCTGTTTCTTCCCCTGCGGCATCTTCTCCTGCTGACTGAGCTGCATCTGATGTCGGTTCTTCATCAGCTGAAGATTTTTCTTTTACCTCAGCCTGTCCAGTTACAAGGATTCCCTCTTCATCAAACAGATAATATCCTGTATGGGTTTCCCCTTTATACTCTGTGCTGATCTTTACAATTCCGTCTGCCACTGTATAAAATTCTTCATTTGTTACAGACACTGTATCCGTTGCTGCTGGTGTTTCCATTGCTGTAACCTCTGCTGTCACAGCTGTTGTATCTGTTTCAGCCACTGCTGTTTCAGATGATTCTGTCTGATCTCCTGAGAATCCGTCAGTCTCAGACAGCATCTCCTCATCGGGTAGTGCTGCTGTTGCTGCTTTCTGATCATCTGTATTTGCTGTATCCTGATTTTTTGCAGGTTTGCGCAGTTTAAAGCCATTCTCTGTGCTTACCCAGTCCTCAGCTTTCACTACAGCGGCTCCAACGGCATCCGTAGCATCTGCTGTTGACGGCGTCTCGTCCGGCAATGCAGCAGCCGTATCCGTTCCCGCTGTAAATGCGTCGTCTGTCTGTTCCTGTGATGGTACTGCTGTCCCATCATCTCCATCTGAAAAAGCGTCTGCTTCTGTTTCAGAAGTTTCTTCTGTAACATTTACTTCTTCTGCATCTGTCTGTGTGGCAACAGCCGGAGCTGTATCAGGTGAAGTAAATGCAGCAGCACCTGCTTCACTGACAGTTGCCATTGTCATAATAAGACTCAATGTAACCGCAACTAATCTTCTTTTCACAATAAGTTCCTCCTCTTTTATTCATGTTACTTTATGGTTACTGTTCACTCTGTTTGTGCACAGCAGCTTTCTACTCGCCAAGGCCGCTATCAATAGCAGCAACAAGATGATCCAGGGCTTCCTGTTCATCAACACCTTCACAGGTAAGTTCTATCTCATTTCCGCATTTTACGCATGCACCAAGTACACTCAGTACACTCTTTGCATTTGCCATGCCCCCATCGTAGACAAATGTTATCTGTGACTGGTATTTCATTGCCTCATTGCACAAAATCCCCGCAGGTCTCAGATGAAGACCTGTGGGATTTTTAACTGTCACTTTTTTACTGACCATTTCACTGTTCCTCTTATATTGTTACTACCCCTTCTGTAAGTGGAGAATTCTTTTATTCCTTGTTTTCCTTACTGTCATCAACAGCAGTCCCTGATGAAATCACTACTTCCGTAGTCACATCTTCCACTGTCTCATAACCATCCGGCAAGACTATCTCAACCGGGACTTCATAACTTCCTTCTTTTTTGCCATCCAGATCTATAGATGCCTTAATGTCTTTGTCATTATTCAGATCATCCAGATCTTTGTTATCTGATTTGATTCTCACTTCTATCTGCGCAGTCTCAAATGTTACCTGCAGATCTTTCGGTTTATTCTTAACCTCTATATTCTTAGTCGGAAATTCAAACTCTCTGCTTCCGGCCGGAAGAATACTTACAGTCACCCATACATCTTCACTGGAGTCACTGGTAAGTTTCACATTGTCCGGCAGAAGATTCGTAAGACTGATTTTTTTCTCCACATCTTCGGATTCACCGGAAATATCAATACTGTCTTCCGGTATAGTGATCACATTATTATTATCCGCAAGACTTTCAAGACCTTCTGTACTGCCTGCTACACTGATCGTATCCGGCACTGTTCTCACAGCCCCAACCTGATATCCTTCAGCCGGTGTCCCTACATAATCTGCAGATATCTGCACTCCCTGACGGATTTTCCATAATTTTGCAGTCACTGTTACTTTTGCATTATTCTCAATCCGCAATGAATTCATTTCAGAATCAGTAAGTACCTCCTGATTCTTATCAATGATCGTAAGGTTTACATCCTGTGTAAAATCCTCTGTATTCCCATCCAGTTCAATGGAAGCATTTACCTTATCTATTTTATTGATCAGCGTCTTCGGGCCTGTAATCCTTACTTTCTCCGGACTGGCAGTCAGACTTCCTACTTCATAATCTTTGCCCGGTTTCGTATCACCTCTGCTGACATTTACCACAAACTCCTGTGTCTCTTTTTCATCAAGATTTACACTGAGATTCTGAGGAGTAACTTTGATATCACTGGGAGATACCCCCGGTACAGAACAGGTAACGGTAATAGGAACCATAACCGGATTTGTATCCAGGCTTACCGCCTGCTGAAGATCAGCTACCGCAGAGATGTCTGTGACTTTGATCTTGTCTCTGATCTTCTTGGTTGCAGTGATCGCAACTTTTATGGAATCCTGGTTCTGTTCCGGCATACACATCTTACCGATGGTATCTGAAGATTCCACATATTCCTTGTTGATCAGTTCCACATCATTGAGCGTATAGTAATTGGTTCCTGTCGGATTATCTATGTTTACAACGATCAGCCATAGCACAACAGCTATTGCGACAGACATGATTTTCAGAGGTATATTATCTGTTATTTTTCGCTTCTTCATGCTTCACTCTTCCTTTCAGTAAATGGCGAAGTTTGCTGTTGTCTACAACCTGCTTATTCTGCGCTCTGACCAGGATTTCTCTGAGTTTTGCACTGTTTACACTTCTGGTCAGCTTTCCTCCCTGCGCTACAGATACCTGACCGGTTTCCTCTGATACAATGATCGTAACAGAATCTGTCTGCTCACTGATCCCCACACCTGCCCTGTGCCGCGTTCCAAGCTGTTTGCTCAGTTCCATATTATCAGACAGTGGAAGATAGCATGTTGCAGCCACAATCCTGTTCTCTCTTACAATAACAGCTCCGTCATGAAGTGGTGTGTTATGTTCAAATATATTGATCAGAAGCTGACTGGTAAGGATTGCATCCAGATTAATACCTGTTCTTATATAATCGGTCAGCAGCTCATTCTGCTCAATTACGATCAGTGCTCCGGTCTTAACTTCTCCCATATCAAAACATGCTTTGACCAGCTCACTGATGGTTTTATCCGTAAATCTTTCCTTCACCTCTTTACCTGCATCAAAAGGTATCAGTGAAGCCATGATCCGCTTTTGTCCAAGCTGTTCCAGAACTTTTCTGAGCTCCGGCTGAAAAATAACGATCACACCTACGATCAGTGTACTTGCCAGATTTGAAAAAATCCACAGAATCGTATTCATCCTGAAAATATACGCGATCAGAATGAAGAGGAGAACGACCAGTATTCCTTTCAGAAGTGTATATGCATGAGTATATTTGATCCATACCATGAACTGATATACAAAAAAAGCGATCAGTGCAATCTGTATGATATCTATAATCCCAATCTTAGGAAATGCCAGTCTTGATAATGTTTCTATCAAATTTCCTGAAAAATCCTGCATATGGCTCTCCTTTCCTTATCATTTTTATATATCTTATCGTTGAAAATGTTTTCAGTGGATTTTGTGTTACTGTTCACTCCGTTCACAGTAACGTAGCCAAAATTCATTCCAGATTGCCTGCGGCAATGGAATTTTGGCTCGTATGTCTCATCGTTACCGGAAACTGCTTTTTACAGATTTTTTAATGATTCTTCCAGTTTCTTCTCAAAATCCACGCTGTCAATATCTTTCTTTCTCTCTACAGGTGCTGCAGCCTCATCTGTCGTCACTGCTTTCTCATCACCATGAAAAATAGGATTCGCATAAGAAACAACGTTATCCTGTGCCGGTCTTTCATCCTTTGCAGAACTTCCGTTAATCTTCTTTATACTTCTTTCAGATGTTGTGACACAGGCTTTCGGCACTGCTTTTACATAATAATAATATTCATCATCCTCATATTCCAGTCTCTCGGTACGGGTATAGTCACCACCAAATACAAAGAATTCAAGAAGTAATCCTATCACCACAGAGATCACTGTATAAATGATCAGCGTAACAACATCAATATCCAGTCTAAAATAAAATCCACCTGCAATAATCATCAGAACATACACAACTCCACCTGCAATAATGGCAATTCTCCATGCATAGTCAAAAGAGCGGGTACGTATCAGATTCACCAGCAGAATCACTGCGATAAAGGCAATCACTGTGATCCACATTCCCCAGTTCTGCACGATTCCATCTGTCAGAAGTTTTAATTTGTCAGCTATGGCAACATCCGGGTTTTCCAGCAGTTTATGCTGTACACGTATAAAACGGATAAAATAGTAAATAATCACTCCGCAGCCTGCAGGAAGTGCAGAAAACGCATTGCACAAAAGTCCGCTTCCGATAGGAAGAAGCGTCGGAACACTGAACCCAAAGAAAAGCGGTGTAAATACAAGTACTAAATTATTGTCTGAACTGAATCTCAGGAAGAGAATTGCCATAAACAGGATCAGCACAAGCATAAAACCTGCAACTTCTATCCCCAGTGCATAACCATGTGCGACCATCAGGGCAAATCCTACAAAAATCATTACACCTGAAGGAAGAATGGAACAGATCAGTGCAAGGATCAGAACAATAAATATATTATCGATCTGCTTCATATATCCCATATTGGTATTGATCCATATGAAATAAACCATTGCCAGAACGAAACGTAAGACAGGCAGGATATAAATCTCATACTGGCTGTATAAATTCTTTATTCGCTGTTTTAATTCGAGTAATGCTGTCATTTTTTATATCCTCCTGTAACTCCTCTGGCTGAAGATTTTTTATCTTCGCGACCGTAGATTTTACTTAATTGTGTAAGTTCTTCATAATAATTTTTCACACTTTTCTTTGCTTTATGGTATTTCACCGTATATTGGATATATGTCAGGACAGAAAACAGTACCAGCACTGCCACATACCCCAGAATAACTTCCACGCCCAGTGAAACAAGGTTCATCTTATGAACATTATCTATCAGATATTCAGCAAAATATGCTGCGATACCGGCCAGAATCAGGCAATACCCAATCGTAACAAGGAAAAAATTCTTAATCATGGCAAGTCCGATATAATCACTACGGTAGTACCTGCTGACCGGAAGATATTTCTTTCCTTCACCCTGTTCATACATGGCAAGTTTATTCATGATTTTTATCTTCTCTTCATTTAACATAAATTACTCCTTACTGTATGCTTTTCCTTTTGCTATAATCCGCTATTACTGTTCACTCTGTTCTCAGCAACAACCTGATATCATTCATATAATCATACAGATTAATTGTAACATATATCATTATGTATGAAAAGTGTTTTTTCTTATCTCCTGCCTATGCAAACCGTAAGAAAATAAACATTTCCGGCACCTTTTCTCTTCAGGCATCCGGCCATTGCATCGATCGTACTTCCTGTTGTATACACATCATCTATCACCAAGATATTCTTTCCCCTGACATCTCCGGTCACGCAGAACGCTTTTTCCAGGTTTTTTCTTCTCTGCAAAGCATTCAGTTTTTTCTGCGACTTTGTCTTTAAAACTTTCTGCACAATATTGACATCTGTGGAAATCCCGGTATAATGACCGAGTTTCTCCGCCAGATATGCAGCCTGATTAAAACCTCTCTGCCGCTCCTTCGACCTGTGTACCGGAACCGGCACGATCAGATCCGGCTTCCATTCCCGCAATTCTTTCTGTGCATATCGATACATTGCTCTGGCATAAAAATCACCGTATTCTCTGCATCCATAGTACTTATATCTGGTAACAGATCTTCTCATTATGCCATCATAGACAAAAATACCTCTTCCCTGTTCATACATATGCCTGTGTTTCTGACAGTCTCTGCAGTATTCCCCTGTTTCTATGGGTTTTCCACATTTATAACATCTGGGATGACCAATCGGACGAAGTTCTTTCTCGCATTCCGGACAGATCATCCTTCGCTGATCTGCCAGTATTTTCTGACAGACCGGACAGCATCTCGGGTAAAAAATATCAGCTACCATGTTCAGAAACCGTTTCATTTCCATTTCCTTCCACTATTTTACTCTTTGTTTTGCTATCCTCTGTATTTCTGTTTTTCTCATATTATCGGAATAAATTTTTTCTCTGTTATTATTCAGTCATCAGATCACAGTCTGCAATATCATTCTTCACCATCTGTATTATTATCCCCTGTAGTCTCACTCAGTTCTCTGATCCGTTCATCCAGTGCACTGTATCTCTTCTGCTGTTTTTCATTGCGTATCATCTCTACAAAGGTCTCCTCGTTTCCCACAACCGTCACACATTTTCTTGCTCTGGTAACTGCGGTATAAAGAAGGTTCCTGTTTAAAAGCATCTGTGGTCCGGAAAGCAATGGAAGTATGACTGCCGGATACTCAGATCCCTGAGACTTGTGGATTGTAATAGCATATGCAAGTTCCAGTTCCTCCAGCTGTTTGAACGAGTACATTGCAAAACGTCCATCCTCAAATTCCACTTCTGCTGTCTCAGCAAATTCATTGATTTCCCTGAGGATTCCGGTGTCTCCGTTAAATACTCCCACGCCTTTCTCAATGACAACCCCATATCGTCCCCGGATTTCCCATTCCATCTGATAATTATTTCTGATCTGCATGACCTTGTCCCCTGTGCGGAACAGCCGGTCTCCAACCGCCCTCTCGGATTTCCCGTCTTCCGGCGGATTCAGGTATCTCTGCAGGATCTGATTCAGCCGCTCTACTCCCAGAAGTCCCTTTCTCATAGGTGTCAGTACCTGTATCTCAAAGGGTTTGGCATCTACATAGCGCGACAGTTTCTCCTGGATCAGCGCGATCACTACTCTTATAATGATATCTGCATCATATCTCTTCAGAAAAAAGAAATCCCTGCTCTTATTATTGATCTGAACCTGTTCTCCCTTATTTATCTTATGAGCATTTACAACAATATCACTCTCTGATGCCTGTCTGAATATCTTAGTCAGTTCCACTACAGGGAAACATCTGCTTCGGATAATATCTCTCAGCACATTGCCCGGGCCTACACTCGGAAGCTGATTCTCATCCCCCACAAGGATCAGTCTGGTTCCTGCTACTACTGCAAGAAGAAGAGAATGCATCAGATGAATATCCACCATAGACATTTCATCAATAATGATCACATCTGCCTCCAGCGGATTCTGTGCATTCCTCTCGAATTTAGCTGAATGCCCGTCCCTCTCTTCTTCCGGCATTCCATTCAGTTCCAGCAGACGGTGAATTGTCTGCGCCTCATATCCGGTAGTCTCTGTCATTCTCTTTGCAGCACGTCCGGTAGGTGCAGCCAGCCGAATCTCTGCACCTTCTCCCTCAAAAAAGCGGATGATCGCATTGATCGTTGTCGTTTTACCTGTACCGGGGCCTCCTGTAAGAATAAAGAGTCCATGATCCGCTGCTTCAGTGATTGCTTTCTTCTGCATTTCATCCAGAACAGTTCCTGTCTCTTTCTCGATCAGCTCAATTCTGTGCCTGACAAGCTCTTTATCCTCAGGACACACAATATTCAGTTCATTAAGCATCCTGGCAGTGTTCAGTTCCAGATAATAATACTGTGCCGGATAAACGATAGTTTCTCCGCTTTTTTCTTTCAGCACCAGCTTCCTGTCAATAACCATATCCATAAGATGTTTCTCCATATAGGATTCATCTACTCCCAGAAGTCTGGCACATCTTGTAAATAACTGTTCCCTCGGAAGATAAGTATGTCCTTCTCCCGAAGCCTGCAGAAGAGTATACAGCATTCCGCTGCGGATTCTGTAATCTGAGTCTGCGTGAATACCGACTCTGGCAGCAATCTCATCAGCAATCTTAAATCCCACACCGGAAATATCTTCCGCAAGTCTGTAAGGATTCTCCTGAAGGATCGTATAGACAGATTCCTTATATTTCTGATAAATCTTTGCGCCCAGGTTCAGGGAAATCCCATATTTCTGCAGAAAGATCATTACTTTTCGCATCTCTGCCTTCTCACTTACCTGCGCAGCGATCTCCCGGGCTTTTTTCTCACTGATCCCCTTTACCTCTGCAAGCCGCTCCGGCTCTTCTTCTACGATACGGAGTGTGTCATCTCCAAACTTCTGCACAATCCTGGCAGCCAGTGCAGCACCGATTCCCCTGATGGCGCCCGAACCCAGATAACGTTCTATTCCATATGTATCCTCCGGCATCTTCTCTGTAAAAGAACTGATCTGAAACTGTTTGCCATATACCGGATGATGGATATATACTCCGGTTGCTTCAATAGATGCCCCCTGTGTGATCGCAGGGAAACTTCCCACGCAGGTCAGCTCTTCCTCTTTTTTTGTACCTTTCAGTACCATAACTGTATATCCGTTATCTTCATTTCTGAAAATAACATGATCTATGTATCCTGTGACAGTTTCACTCATGTGCTTTTCTCCACACCTCCTGCTTCTTTGATCCTCTGACAACGCAAAAAGGCACTGCACTGTGCAGTACCTCCTGCTTTATCCGTCAAAACGTGCCATTACCTCTGCATACTTACCGGTTCCCACTGCGACCACGCTCATTGCATCCTGCACAGTCAGTGTACTTACTCCGGTTCTCTGCTCGATCAGTGTATCCATCCCATGAAGAAGGGCACCGCCGCCTGTAAGTACGATTCCTCTGTCTACAATATCCGCAGCCAGTTCCGGCGGTGTCTTTTCCAGAATTCCATGAACAGTCTCCACAATCTGGCTTGTAGCATCCTTTAACGCCACACGTATTTCTTCTGAGGTAAGTGTCACTGTCTTCGGCAGACCGGTGATCACATTTCTCCCCTTTACTTCCATTGTTCTCGGATTTGATTCCTCTATAGCCGTACCAATCTGAATTTTGATCTTCTCTGCCATATCTTCTCCGATAAAAAGTCCATGATTCTTTCTCACATAGTTCAGTATAGCCTGATTAAAAGTGTCCCCTGCAACTTTCACAGAAGCGGAAACCACAACCCCCGCAAGAGAGATAACCGCAACATCCGAAGTTCCGGCTCCAATGTCTACGACCAGATTTCCAAAGGGCTTGGTCACATCCACCCCGGCTCCGATTGCCGCAGCTATAGGTTCCTCCACCATATAGACATCTCTGGCACCAGCCTGATAGGTTGCTTCCTCCACTGCCTTTTTCTCAATCTCTGTAATTCCACTGGGAACACAGATACTGATCCTGGGCTTGCGGAAAGCTCTTCTTCCTATTGCTCTGGATATAAAGTATTTCAACATCTTCTCTGTAACTGTATAATCAACGATCACGCCCTGTCTGATGGGACGGATGATCTCCATATCTGAAGTAATGCGCCCTTCCATCAGACGGGCTTCTTCACCGATCGCACGTATCTTCTCTGTATTTTTATCATAAACTACGATTGAAGGCTCATTTAGCACAAGCCCCTTTCCTGTAGAATAAGCCAGACTGTTCCTGGTTCCCAGGTCAATTCCAATATCACTTGTCGGCATGGAAATCCCCTTTCTGTTCTTACGTTCTCCTCATCCCCTTCAACTGATCATTACTTTTTACAGTCTCTACCGGGGACTTATCCGGTTTAGTTATAACAACTCCATAAAATAATGCGATCAAAACAGTCCAACAGGACTTCACATCCTGATAAGCCGGATCAAAATATATTATTTACGAGAATTGCTATAAATAATCTCTTCTATTATATACAACTTCCATTTAAAAAGAAAGTCCTGCAATATGATTTCAAGATTATTTCAGATATTTCTTTACATATTTTCCGGTATAGGAAACCGGTGACTGTGCCACCTCCTCAGGAGTTCCCTGAGCAACTACGGTACCTCCTTTGTCTCCACCCTCCGGTCCGATATCAATGATATAATCTGCGGTCTTAATCACATCCAGATTATGCTCGATCACAACTACTGTATTACCGCCCTCCGATAATCGTTTCAGAATCTCCACCAGCTTATGCACATCCGCAAAATGCAGACCTGTGGTAGGCTCATCCAGAATGTAGATAGTCTTACCTGTGCTGCGCTTGCTCAGCTCTGTGGCAAGCTTGATCCTCTGTGCCTCTCCTCCGGAAAGCTCTGTGGACGGCTGTCCCAGCCGGATATAGGAAAGTCCTACATCATAAAGAGTCTGTATCTTTCTTTTAATAGAAGGAACATTCTCAAAAAAAGTCAGTGCTTCCTCCACCGTCATATTCAGCACATCGTAAATATTCTTATCCTTATACTTTACTTCCAGGGTTTCTCTGTTATATCTCTTACCCTTGCAGACCTCGCATGGTACATATACGTCCGGAAGGAAATGCATCTCAATTTTGATAATACCGTCACCGCTGCATGCCTCACATCTTCCGCCCTTTACATTAAAACTGAATCGTCCTTTCTTATATCCTTTTGCCTTGGCATCTGCTGTTGCTGCAAAAAGATCTCTGATCTGGTCAAATACCCCGGTATAAGTCGCAGGATTGGAACGTGGAGTACGGCCAATAGGTGACTGGTCAATATTGATAACCTTATCCAGTTGGTCTGTTCCCAGAATATCCTTATGTTTTCCCGGAATCACTCTTGCCCGGTTCAGATCTCTTGCCAGGCGTTTATAAAGAATCTCATTGATCAGAGAGCTCTTACCTGAGCCCGAAACTCCTGTGATACAGGTCATGATCCCAAGAGGTATCTTCACATCGATATTCTTGAGATTATTCTCTGCCGCCCCCTTGACAGTAAGAAAACCGGTTGGCTTCCGTCTCTCCAAAGGTACCGGAATTTTTAATTTTCCGCTCAGATAAGCTCCTGTGATGGAATCCTCATTCTTCATCAAATCCTCTGCAGTTCCCATGGCAACCAGTTGTCCGCCATGCTCCCCTGCACCGGGACCTATATCTACAATACAGTCTGCGGCACGCATGGTATCTTCATCATGCTCCACAACGATCAGGCTGTTTCCAAGATCACGCAGTTTCATCAGAGAACCAAGAAGTCTGTCATTATCCCTCTGGTGAAGTCCGATACTCGGTTCATCCAGAATATAGGCAACTCCTACCAGCCCGGAACCAATCTGGGTAGCCAGACGGATTCTCTGCGCCTCGCCGCCGGAAAGAGTTCCTGTCGCACGTCCCAATGAAAGATAATCCAGTCCTACATCTGACAGGAAACTTACCCTTGCCCTGATTTCCTTCAGAATCTGTCTGCCGATAAGCTGCTGCTGCTCGGAGAGCTGCATATCCGCCAGAAAGGCTTTCAGCTTCTCTATGGAAAGATTGGTGACCTCATAAATATTCTTATCCGCCACAGTCACAGCCAGTGATTCCTTCTTCAGTCTCTGACCTTTACAGGTTTTACATGGAGTAATGCGCATGAAAGATTCATACTCCTGCTTCATGGCATCAGAGCCTGTCTCTCTGTAACGCTGCTCCACATTTCGGATCAGCCCCGGAAACGCCACATCGTAAACGCCCTCTCCGCGCTGCCCTTTATAGTAAACCTTTACAGAATGTCCATTAGTTCCGTTGATCAGAATGTCCTGTATCTTCTCCGGATACTCCTCAAAAGGTGTTGCCAGGCTGAAATCATATTCTCTGGCAAGAGCATCCAGGATTGCCCTGGAAAAGCTTCCCTCATTTGTGCAGGACTGCCATCCTGTGACCACAATGGCACCATCCAGGATACTCAGAGATCTATCCGGGATTATCAGATCAATATCAAATTCCATTTTATACCCAAGTCCCAGACAGTCCGGACAGGCGCCAAAAGGATTATTGAAAGAAAAGCTTCTCGGTTCGATCTCATCTACACTGATACCACAGTCAGGACAGGAGAAACTCTGGCTGAAATTGTGAATATTTCCATCCATAGTATCTACCATCAGAAGACCCTCTGCCAGATCCAGCACTGTCTCAATGGAATCTGAGAGTCTTTTCTCAATCCCGGGCTTCACGATCAGACGGTCTACCACAATCTCTATATTATGCTTGATATTCTTGTCCAGACTGATCTCCTCGGAAAGCTCATACAGGTTTCCGTCAATCTGCACACGTACATATCCGCTTCTCTTTGCCTGCTCCAGAAGCTTTGCATGAGTTCCCTTGCGCCCCCGCACAACAGGCGCCAGAAGCTGGATCTTCGTTCTCTCCGGAAAAGACATGATACTGTCTACCATCTGGTCAACTGTCTGCTTCTTAATCTCTCTTCCGCACTTCGGACAATGAGGGATTCCCACTCTGGCATACAGAAGTCGGAAATAATCATAGATTTCTGTCACTGTTCCTACTGTGGAACGGGGATTGCGGTTGGTAGATTTCTGATCAATGGAAATGGCCGGCGGCAGACCTTCGATGCTCTCCACATCCGGCTTCTCCATCTGACCCAGAAACTGTCTTGCATAGGAAGAGAGAGATTCCATATAACGACGCTGACCCTCTGCATAGATGGTATCAAAAGCCAGTGAAGATTTACCGGAGCCACTCAGTCCTGTAAATACCACAAACTTGTCTCTGGGAATATCCACACTTAAATTCTTAAGGTTATTAACATTGGCACCTCTGATCCTGATAAAGTGCTTCTTCGTTGTATCTGCTGCCATTGTGGGCCTCCTGTTTCTCATTTATAAATAATAACTGTTTCTTATCTTGACAGTTACACCTTTTTCGTATGTTATGATATTCATGGATTGTGCGCAGTTTCGCTGCCCCGCAATCCTCATGGCATCAGTATAATACAGGAACATTTGTTCGTCAAGGCGTTTACGGCAAAAAATCCGCCATAACGGAATTGCTTACATGAATTCCTTCTCTGCTCAGAAAAATCCTTCCGTTTTCTTCCAAAAGCAGTCCCATTGACTTATATTTTCTCAGAACATCCCCGTATATTGCATCTATTTCACTTCCAAACTGCCGCTCAAACTCAGCTTTTGAGATTCCTCTGGTCATACGAAGTCCCAGAAACATGAACTCCGCCATCTCATCCTCTCTGGTGAGGGGCGGCTCTTTTTCTCTTATTTTTTCCGGAGTTCTGCTGTTTTCCAGATATTTTTTCATATCCTGTGTATTGGCAAAACGTTCCTTTCCATAAAGAGAGGAAGCTCCCAGGCCAAACCCCAGATAATCCTGTCGGATCCAATAACCCACGTTATGCCTGCATTCTCTGCCTTTCTTTGCGTAATTGGAAATCTCATACTGCTCAAAGCCATATTCTCTCAGAATCTGTGCTGTTGCCTCATACATATTGTACTCCGCATCTTCATCCGGCAAATTCAGCGTCCGCGATGCAAAAGGTGTGCCCTCCTCAATGATCAGGCTGTATGCGGAAATATGTTCCGGATCCAGTCCTGCAACAGTGCGAAGATTGTGGATCCATCCTTCATAAGTCTGATCCGGGATCGCACTCATCAGATCAATATTGATATTGTCGAACCCTGCCTCTCTTGCACTTCTGTAAGTTTCCAGAAACTGCTCATAATTGTGGACTCTTCCAAGGATCTTCAGTTCTCTGTCATCCGGCGACTGTAAACCTATGCTCAGGCGGTTGATTCCATATGTTCTGTATGCCTGCAGTTTGTTTCTGTCTGCAGTCCCTGGGTTTACTTCTATGGTGATCTCAGCATGATCCGCAATCTGAAATTTTTGTCTTATATGATTTAAAATTTCTCCTATGAATCTCTCATCCAAAACAGAAGGAGTGCCCCCTCCAATAAATACAGAGGATACACTCCTTCCTTTTCCTTCTTCTGCTGCATTGATTTCTTCAAGCAGAGCATCTACATAATCAGCCTGCTCCTTTGGACCTGACGGACCGGAAAGGAAATCACAGTAATCACATTTTTTTATGCAAAATGGAATGTGGACATAGATTTCCATGGGAGAATCTGTGATATTCCTTCTCTCCATTGTAATCTGCTCCTGTTATGACCTGTTTTCTATTCCTCAGTATCTGATGTACTGCTGTCTTACTCATTGTTATCTGCTGAGTCGCCACTGTTATCTGTACTGTCAGCATCACTTTGGCTGTCTGAACTTTCCGCAGATGAGATACCTGCTGCATCCTGCTCTGCCAGATACGTATTTACCATTGTCAGATTACCATTGGTGGTAACTGCTGCGGAAGCTACCTGATCCGGTGCCGGAGTGGGACTTGTCTCTTCCGGCGCAACACTGATCTGGATCACTTTGGAGGACGCTTCATCTACCTCCCTGGTTTTCCCACATCCGGAGACAGAAATTCCAAGCAATAACATACATAGTATAACTGTTTTTCGCTTAATCATTTTCTTCAATATTTTAACCTTCTGTTGAGATGAGCACTATTCGCAGATAACTGTTCAGTACCTTCACAGTTATGTGGACAGCAGGTTGCCGAATAGTTACTATTTATCATCCAGTTTCAATACACTCATAAATGCTTTCTGCGGAATCTCCACATTGCCTACCTGACGCATACGTTTCTTACCTTCCTTCTGTTTCTCCAGAAGTTTCTTCTTACGGGAAATATCACCGCCGTAACATTTGGCAAGTACATCCTTACGCATGGCTCTGACTGTCTCTCTGGCAATAATCTTGCTTCCGACAGCTGCCTGGATCGGAATCTCAAAAAGCTGGCGGGGAATCTCGTCTTTTAATTTCTCGCACATCTTACGGCCTCTCTCATATGCTGTATCTGCATGTACGATAAAGGAAAGAGCATCCACTTCTTCTTTGTTTACCAGAATATCCAGTTTCACAAGCTCGCTGCGCTCATATCCGCAGAGTTCGTAATCCAGAGAAGCATAGCCTCTGGAACGGGATTTGAGGGCATCAAAGAAATCATAGATAATCTCATTTAACGGCAGCTTATATTTCAGAAGCGCACGTGTTTCTTCCATATAATCCATTCCCAGATACTGCCCTCTTCGTTCCTGGCAAAGATCCATAATGGCACCGATAAATTCAGTTGTTACCATGATCTCGGCATTTACCATTGGTTCTTCCATGTATTCAATCTCTGATGGATCCGGCAGATTGCTTGGGTTTGTCAGATTGATAACTTCGCCGTTAGTTTTGTATACTTTATAAATAACACCGGGAGCTGTGGTCACAAGATCAAGGTTGTATTCTCTTTCCAGACGCTCCTGAATAATCTCAAGATGGAGCAATCCCAGAAAACCACATCGGAAACCAAAGCCAAGGGCTACAGATGTCTCCGGTTCATAGAACAGAGAGGCGTCATTGAGCTGAAGTTTCTCAAGAGCATCTCTCAGATCACCGTATTTGGCACCATCTGCCGGGTATAATCCGCAGTATACCATAGGATTTACTTTCTTATAGCCCGGAAGTGCTTCTGCACATGGTCTTTCCTTATCTGTAACTGTATCACCTACACGAGTGTCACCAAGGTTTTTAATACTCGCAGTGATGTATCCTACCATGCCTGCTGTCAGTTCCTCGCATGGAATGAACTGTCCTGCACCAAAGTATCCGACTTCCACAACTTCTGTGGTGAAGCCTGTTGCCATCATATGGATCTGGGTGCCTCTTTTCACACGGCCATCCATGACACGGCAGAATACGATAACGCCTTTGTATGCATCATAAATGGAGTCAAAGATCAGGGCTTTTAATGGTGCATCTACATCGCCATGAGGTGCCGGGATCTTTGTTACGATCTGTTCCAGGACTTCTTCTACATTAAGTCCTGTTTTGGCAGAAATCCTTGGTGCGTCATGGGCTTCAAGGCCGATGACATCTTCGATTTCATTTACCACACGATCCGGTTCTGCGCTTGGCAGATCGATTTTGTTGATGACCGGAAGGACATCCAGGTCATGGTCAAGGGCAAGATATACATTTGCCAGTGTCTGGGCTTCGATTCCCTGAGCTGCATCTACTACCAGGATTGCACCGTCGCAGGCTGCAAGGCTTCGGGATACTTCGTAATTGAAGTCTACATGGCCGGGGGTGTCGATCAGGTTGAAGATGTATTCTTCGCCGTCTTTGGCTTTGTATACGATTCGCACTGCCTGAGATTTAATGGTGATTCCACGTTCTCTTTCGAGTTCCATGTTATCCAGTACCTGTGACTGCATTTCACGTTCTGTCAGAGTGCCGGTCATTTCGATGATTCGGTCGGCAAGAGTGGATTTGCCGTGGTCTATGTGTGCAATAATACAGAAATTTCTGATTTTGCTCTGGTCTATCATTAAGGAATTCCCTCCTGAGTTCTTTCTTATATACTGTAATTGATGGGTTTGCTAATTCTGTATTATAGCATATGGAGCAAGGGTTTGTCATCTGTTTATCTACAGGGACGCACAGAAACATTCTGGTAATTATTATCTTTTCCGTGCGTCAGCACGCCTGCAGGTATCTTCCTTGTCCTTCGCACTCTGCTGAACTGTCTTGATTGCATTATTTTATGGAATTGCTATAGAATTTATCCTTGCAGTACCTTGTCTAAAATGTCGGCAAATGGTTCCATGGCATTTTTTACTTCCTGGACAGTGTTGGTCTGGGCTCCGGCTTCCAGAAGAAGGGAGCGGGGACGGAGGTGGAGATTGTAGCGGTAACCTGCAAGGTAAATTCCCCGGTAAAATTGAGGATAGTATTGGGCTGCCTGGTATTCCAGCTGAAAGGAGAATGCCAGATTTTGCTGTATGTATGGATTTGGCAGATAGTCCAGGGAACCTTTGGATGTCGTATAACTCAGTCCATTGTAAAAAAGGATCTGAGCTGTGGGTTTTCCATTGATCTCTGTTACAAGATGCCGGTCTTCAGGGACGCCGTCCCGGTGCAGGTCTATGATCACCTGGATATCCGGGTTTTCCTGAAGATAAGGTTCCAGATAATCGCGGGCATAATCGTAAGCGGCGCTGCGGTCCAGTTCACCTCCTGCCATGTCGAACTGCTCTTTGAGATGGACTACCTGATAACTGTAGTTTTCTGTGAGAAGCTGTGTCAGATAATCTCCTACTCCTACAATCGTGTCGGATTCTTCTCCTTCTCTGGAATCTGCGAAGGTTTCCTGAGAATGGCTGTGATAGATCAGGATCTGAGGAGTATCGGTTTCTTTGGTGATTTTTAAGTCCTGTTTCAGAAAATCCCCGGCATTGATCTGTACGGCATCTGCTTCTGTGTTGGAATCTACGATATAGAATTGTCCCAGAAGATAATTATAATCTGCCAGTTTTTCGGGGGACAGGTCGATTATTGGATGAGGAACTGCAGCAGCAATGGTTTCTGTGCTGTTCTGAATATTTTGGTCATTCTGCGCTGCTGACTCTTGTGGCTTCTGTGATTTGTCCGTTTCATGATTTTCCGGTGACGCAGTTATCTTTTTCGGTTTAGGTGTCTTGTCTGATTTTTTTGAAGTTTGTTCTGATTCTGATATTTTCGCTGACTCTGATATTTTCGCTGATTTTACTGTTTTCGAAGGAATTGCTGTTTCTTTCGGTACCGGTGTAGAGTCTGGTATCTGTAATTCTTCAGATTCACCTTTTTCTGCCAGCAATTGTTCGGACCGTGCACGCTCTCCCAGATATTTTCCGTTTTCTCCTGCTATTTTTTTATAAGTTTCAATATCTTCATAGGAACTCATATGAGCTCTTTTTTCCAGAAAGCGGTACAGGGGCAGATGCCTGTACACATTTTCTCCTGTAAAAAATGTCCCCGGCAATACTGCCAGAGTGGCAAAAAAGCACATGCTAAGCAGAATGCAGAACGCTTTCTGAACGTTTGTCACATGGATCACCTCTTGACTTATCCTATGTCCATGTTTTCCCATTTATACCCTGTTCACACTGACGGAACAATTTTCCGGTCAGCCGCCTATTTCCTCAAACGCCATGTTCAGTCCTTCTGAGATTGTGAAGCTCAGGTATTTTACTGTCTCATCCACATCTTTGGGAGTTACAAACATGGTGTGAAGATGAGGAGATATCATTTCTTCCAGAAATTCTTTCTGTTCTGCCTCTTCCAGAGCTTCCAGAAGGTGTGCCATGGAATCATGGACGATAGTTGCCGCATCTACTACGGTGGGTACTCCGATCCCGATCACTTTTACCTGCAGATTTTCTTCTGTAAGCCCCACTCTGTGATTGCCTACACCGGAACCCGGGTTGATTCCTGTATCTGTGATCTGAATTGTACGGTTCAGGCGTCTGGTGCTTCTTGCTGCCAGCGCATCAATGGCAATCACTATGTCCGGCTTTGTCTCTGCCACGATTCCCTGTATGATTTCAGATGTCTCCATCCCTGTCTGCGCCATTACTCCCGGGATAATTCCGCTGATACGGTGCATTTTTTCTTTTCCAAGACTCTGCAGGCCATACTCTCTTATCATATGTCTCGTTATATGAAGATTTTCTACCACATGAGGCCCCAGGGAATCGGCTGTGATCGCTGAATTTCCCAGACCTACTACCAGAATGGACAGCTCACGCTCCAGATTGATCACATTCTGTAAATGACGGGCGATTTCCAGGGAAATTTCTCTGTGATAATCCTCATCATGTACAGAAAGCCCCGGAGCTTCTATCGTAATATAGCTTCCCTGGGGCCGTCCCATTGTCCGGGCACCGTTTTCTGTGGTGATCTTTACCACAGTGGTACGGATATCTTTCTCTTCATTATAATCTTCGTGGATCTCCACTCCCCGGACTTCTACGTTTTCCTCTGTAAACCGTTCGGTTGCCTCCAGCGCCAGGTCTGTTCTTATTCCGTAATTATCCAGCATCTCTTTTCCCTCCGTACTTCATTCAATATTTGTTACTGTTTACTCCGTTCTTATAACAATCTTTTATATCTATTTTTAGCTTTTTTTATGGAAATATGTATTGACAAGGAAGATTATTTGAGATAATATATATAAGCATGTTCATAGGAGCGCCCGTGTCTGTTTCTATGACAGGAGTATAATAATATTTTATCGAATTAAATTGGAGGTGTACGAATTGGCTAACATTAAATCTGCTAAGAAAAGAATTTTAGTAAACAGAACTAAAGCAGCAAGAAACAAAGCAATCAAATCTGCAGTTAAAACTTCTATGAAGAAAGTTGAAGCAGCAGTAGCAAATAAAGATAAGGCAGCTGCAGAAGTAGCATTAAAGGATGCTGTTTCCACAATCAGCAAAGCTACATCCAAAGGTGTTTATCATAAAAACAACTGCGCAAGAAAAGTTGCCCGTTTAGCTAAAGCTGTTAACAGCATTGACTAATTATAGATTGAATTTTTAATTATAAGCTTATGATTAAAAAGGACAGCCATCACCGTCATGTGGCTGTCTTTTTTGTTATTATCTTTTGTAACTGCCAGAATATCCGGCAGTTACCGTTTTTCTTATTTTACTTTACTGCTGTACTTAATGATCAGTAATTCTACGCTCAGCTTATCTTCCAGTCGTCCTGTTTTTACTGATTCTTCCGCATCCACAAAATCTTTTACTGCCTGTTCCAGTTCAGATATGGTGTAAGCTCTGGCACATGTTGTAATGTTTCTCACAACAAATCCGGGAACTCCCAGTTTCGAAGCTATTTCTGTCTGTGCAAGTCCTGCTGCCGCAAACTGTTTTGCCAACAGCAGCTGGCGATACTGCTTCGCAAGAAGAAACAGGATCCTCATCGGTGGCTCTTTCAATGTCAGCAGATCATAATAAAGTTCCAGTGCACGCTTCTGATTTTTCTCTGTTACTGCACGCACCATATCAAAAATTCTGTTGGTTGTCTGGGTGGTGCAGATTTCTTCAATATCCTCTGCAGTCACCACATCCCTGCCTTCTGTATAACTGATAAGCTTCTCCATCTCCATCCTGAGATTCCCCATGTCAGTTCCTGTTTTGGTCAGCAGAAGTTCCATGTCTCTCTGGGTGATCTTTTTTCCGGCTTTCCCCAGGATCCCTGCTGCCCAGCGCATCAAAGTTTTTTCATCCTGTCTGATAAATTCCGCAATACTTCCGCAGGCTTTTACTGCTTTGTACATACGGTTTCTCTTGTCCACTTCCGTTTCTGCAAAAACCAGATACAGATAGTCCGGCAGCTCTTTCATATAATCTGCCAGTTCCTCACACTTATTTTTGAAAAAACCTGTATCTTCCAGCAAAACAACTCTGCGCTCTGCGAAAAATGGCATGGTTTCACAGAGGTCGATCAACTGTTTTACATCAATCCCCTTGCCTTCATAGTGATTGAAGTTCATAGTATCCCCATCCGGATTCAGTGCCTTTACCAGATTCTGTTTATACTGTTGTTTCAGATATGCTTCCTCTCCATAGAGAAGATACACCTGTTTAAAATTTCCTGATTTAATGTCTGCCTGTATGTTTTTCAATTTTCTACTCCTGAGGCTGTTTTGTCTGTAACTGTTCAGCAATCTGTTGTTCTATTCACAGATACCAAGATATCAGACTGCAGAGCAGTTACTTTGTTACTGTTCTCAGTAACGTTACTTTTATTGTATCAATTCCATGACATAATAGCCAGCAGAAAATTTCAGATTATTATTCAGCCGCCCAGCTCCACCATTCTGTGAATGCATCTTCCGGCGCCTTCCATGATATTTTCCGGAAGGAAGATTTCTTCCCCGCCCTGTCCTTTCAGGCAGTTGTAGATGTCCATTAAGGTGGTAACCTTCATATTCATGCATGTAAGCTGTACTGCAACCGGGTAAAATTTCTTATCAGGACATTCAAACTGAAGATGCTCTACAATGCTGTTTTCTGTTCCGATGATAAATTCTTTATGTTCAGATTTCTTTGCAAATTCCATGATTCCTGTAGTGGATCCTACATAATCAGCTTGCTCTGCTACTTCCTGACGGCATTCCGGGTGTACCAGGAAAAGTGCATCCGGATGTGCTGCGCGGGCTTTTTCTACATCTTTTGCGCTGACCACGATATGTCTCGGACATCCGCCCTTATAAAATGCAAAAGTTTTCTCCGGGAGCTTCTCTGCCACGTAGTGTCCCAGGTTCGGATCCGGAATAAATAAAATCTTATCCTGCTCCAGCTTTTTGCAGATTTCAACTGCTGATGAGGACGTAACACATACGTCACATTCTGTTTTCAGTTCTGAAGTTGTATTAATATAGGCGACAACTGCATAATCCGGATACTGTGCTTTTAATTCACGCAGACCTTCCAGATCCAACTGCTCTGCCATGGGACATCCGGCTACAGGATTAGCAAGCCATACTCTCTTCTTCGGGCTTAAAATCTTGCAGGTTTCTGCCATAAAACGAACGCCGCACATGATCACACCGCTGCAGTCTCTTTTGGACGCCTGTACACTCAGGCCATAGGAATCTCCTGTATAGTCCGCCACTTCCAGAATCTCCTGACCCTGATATGCGTGTGCAAGAATACAGATATCCTGTTCTTTTTTCATTCGCAGGATTTCCTGCTGAATTTCTGCTATTGTCATCTTCTGAATCCTTTCTTACTTATATGTTATGATGTTTTTCCTTTTCCCAGGGCTGAAGTGGCGCAAGGAAACCTGCTTTCTTCAGCTGTTCTCCGATCAGATCCAGCCTTTCCTGGCTGGATGCTTCTATCAGATGATAGTGATACCCGGAAGTAGCACTGCTTAATACACTGGAATGGCTGTTGTTGATCGCCTGGACAAATTCATTCACATCCTGTCTGGAACGAATATCCATTTCTGCAGTGACACGGCCATAAACCCTGTGGCTGATGCTGATATTTTTCACCCGCCCGCCACAGTCCACGATCAGATTCAGTTCCTCCGCTGCATGCTCCTGCCCATGGCGTACTTTAAATTCCCTGGTGCATGCAATATCTTTATCATGCTGCAACACATATCCTCTGGTCGTTGACAGGATTCCCGGTGTAGATGCACGTATCACAGCCATATCCTGCACGATCACCTGTCTGCTTACTCCGAACTGTGATGCCATCGCCCTGGCAGCCACAGGTTTTTCTTCCTGCTGAAGGAGCTTTAAAATTTCAGTTCTTCTCTGAGCAGTATTCATACTTTCCCATCCTTTCTCCACGATATAATCCTATAGCAAATTATCCGCTGCAAAACAGCTTCGCTGCCATGTTATTATATTGCATGAAGATTCTTCATGGAAATGTCAAGGATTGGAGCAGAATGTGTCAGTGCACCGCTGGAAACAAAATCCACACCTGTTTCCAGGATTTTGGCGATATTTTCCTTTGTGATATTTCCGGAGCATTCTGTCTGTGCCCGGCCTGCGATAAGCTCTACTGCTTCTTTCATCATTTCCGGTGTCATATTGTCAAGCATAATAATATCTGCTCCTGCTTCTACTGCTTCTTTTACCTGTTCCATAGTCTCTACTTCAATCTCGATCTTACGGACAAATGGTGCATATTCTTTTGCCATGGCTACTGCTTTCGCTACGCTTCCGGCTGCTCCGATATGATTATCCTTAAGCAGTACGCCGTCAGAAAGATTATATCTGTGGTTGCATCCGCCGCCTATGCGTACAGCATATTTTTCAAAAACACGGCAGTTCGGAGTTGTCTTTCTGGTGTCCAGAAGTGTTACCTTACTTCCTTCCAGAAGCTTTGAAACCTGTTTTGTATAAGTAGCGATACCACTCATTCTCTGGAGATAATTCAGGGCAACTCTCTCTCCGGAAAGAAGCACCCGGATATCTCCTGTTACTGTTCCAAGAAGATCGCCCTTCTTTACTGCATCACCGTCTTTAAAGTTGAAACTGATCTCTGTTTTCTCATCCAGGATCTGGAATACTCTCGCATATACATCCAGTCCGGCAATGATTCCGTCTTCCTTTGCGATCAAATCTACGGTTCCTTTTACTGCGCTTCGCATCACTGCATTCGTGGAAACATCCTCACTGGTAATGTCCTCCTGAAGCGCCATACGGATCAGCTTGTCTGCCTGCATTTTCATTGTAATACTATTCATGACTCTTTTTCATCCTTTCAATTTCTTTTAATACGGTTTCGTGGCAGGCATTAAGCAGTTCTTCTCTGCTTTCATACATATTCATATCAATTGCATCTGCCCGCACATATTCCGGTGTCTGTCCAAATATCATATCATCTGCAGCCTTTCTTGCAAAGACCAGAGATTCCAAAAGAGAATTACTTGCCAGACGGTTTCTTCCATGAACACCATTACAACTTGTCTCTCCACACGCATAAAGTCCCTTCATGGAAGTTTTGCTTCCCAGATTTACCTTGATCCCACCCATAAAATAATGCTGTGCCGGAACAACCGGGATTGGCTCTTTTCTCGGATCAAAACCTTCTTCCACGCATTGTTCATAAATATGAGGAAAATGTTCCAGAATTGTTTTCTCTCCCAGAGGGCGCATATCTTCCCATACAAACTCTGTTCCATCCTTTTCCATCTGGGCAAAAATCTTCTGGCTCAGCAGATCTCTCGGCTGTAATTCGTTTGTAAAACGCTGTCCGTTCTTATCATACAGAAGAGCACCTTCTCCTCTGACTGATTCTGAAACCAGGAAACGCCGTCCGGGTTTCTTTGAATAGAGAGTTGTCGGATGAATCTGGATATAGTCCAGATTTTCCATTTCCACATGGTGCTTCATTGCAATTCCCACACCATCTCCCGCAATATGCGAAAAGTTGGTAGAGTTTTTAAAAAGCCCGCCGATTCCGCCGCAGGCAAGAACCACATACTGAGAATAAACAGGAAATGCCTGGTCATTCCGGTCCATTGCAATGATTCCGCAGACTGTATTGTCTTTGGAGATCAGGTCTACCATAGTCATATATTCACAAATTTCAATATTTTCTTTTATTTTTGCAGCAGTTAAGAGAGTCTGTGTGATTTCTTTTCCTGTAATATCCTCATGAAAAAGAATTCTTGGCTGGGAATGTGCTCCCTCTCTGGTAAATGCCAGATTTCCCAGACCATCCCTTGCAAAATCCACATGATAACGCAGAAGATCTCTGATAATATCATTGGAGCTGCGGATCATCAGATCTACTGCCCGTTTATTATTCTCATAATGTCCTGCCCGCATGGTATCTTCAAAATAATTTTCATAGTCATCTTCGCCGCGCAGCATACAGATTCCGCCCTGTGCCAGGAATGAATCTGACTGGTCTGCCTCCTGCTTGGTGATAAGCAGGATTTTCATTTTCTCCGGAAGGTTCAGCGCACAGTACAGTCCGGCTGCCCCTGTTCCCACAATAATGACATCATAATGTTCTTTCATCTTTCTTTCCTCACATCATGCCTGATTTTCGTTTGTCTGTGCAATTATACTCCCCGGATATATAGGTGTCAAGACACCTGTATATAATTATGACAACATTGTTTGCTTTGAGTTACTGTGAACGTAACCACTTTGAAAATCCTACTGCTTATTGCTTTTCACATCTCCACAGGGGGCTTACTTGATTCGGTTAAAGGCAGAAACAGATTTTCCATTGACTATTGTAACCGCCCCACAGTCTCTGGTGATCAGCACTCTGCTTCCACTCTTCTTCAGCCGTTCCAGCGTATCCGGCGACGGATGCCCGTATGTGTTTGTTGCAGAACAGGAAACAACAGCCAGTTCCGGTCTGACGATTTCCAGAAACTCTGCTCCTGTAGAATATCTGGAACCGTGATGAGCAGTTTTCAGGAAGTCCACATCTTCAAGACACCCATTCTGTATCAGTTTTTCTTCTGTCACCATTCCGATATCTCCGGTAAAAAGCCCTTTGAAATCTTTGCTTATCATTTCCAGAACCATCGCATCTTCATTTACTTCCTTCCCTGATGCTGTGGACTCCGGCCACAGAACCTTCAGTCTGACAGTTCCATATCTGATCTCATCTCCTGCTTTCATAGTAAGCACCCGGACTCCCGCTGACTCTGCCAGCTCTGTCAGCTCCCGATAATTTTTATTCTCCTGAATATCGCTCCATTTGGGCAGGATCAGATTCTCTATGCGCAGAGAAGTCAGATCTTTCTCAACAAATTCCAGAAGTTCCCGCACCCCGCTGATATGATCTTCATCTGTGTGAGAAACATAAATTCCGTCCAGTCTGGAAATCCCTCTGCTCTTCAAGTATGGGAGCAGCTGATATTTTCCCAGTTCATTCTTATTCGTACTGCCCCCGTCGATCAGGATATTCCATCTGTTTTCTATTTCCACCACAATTCCGTCTCCCTGTCCCACATCCAGACAGGCGATACGGAAATCTTCATACGGTCTGTAACTGATCAGCAGAATTGCAAAGCATACCATACCTGCATATACAGCCCGGATTTTCCACGCAAAGATCTTACCATTTTCACTTTTCTTCACACCCGCTCTGTACATCCACACCGCTGTTGCCAGAACCAGATAATATCCAACGATCTGCCACACTTCCGGCTTTCCGCCGATCCATGTACAAAACGAAAGTCGCCCCAACAGCACTGTCAGGAACTCATATCCTCTCAGAATAATCCTGCCCGGAACAACAGCCAGAAACGCTCCTCTGACAGTGACTAATCCAAGTAATGCACCGGCAGTTCCGCTTCCCAGTACAATCCCCACAGTAGGAAGCACCAGCAGATTCAGAAAAATCCCCAGCATCGACACTTCTCCGTAAAGCCACAGCACTATGGGAAGTGTGGTAAGCTGCACAACTCCGGATGCCAGAAATGACATCAGAAGTTTATTTCTGATTTTTCCCTTCTCATTAACCTTACTTCGTTTTTTCCGGTTTAATACATCCATCCCCTCCTGCACTAATGGCCAGACACAGCCAATCCCAATCACCGATCCAAAAGACAGCAGAAAACCTCCATCAAGCAGATACGCCGGATTTTCCATAAGGATCAGGATCGCCGCAGCCGCCATTCCTGTAGGCATATCATAAATCCGTCCTGCGATCTTTGCACCTACAGAAAGTAAAAACATACATACTGCCCGCATGGTTGAAACAGTCCCTCCGGTCATCATCCCATACTGAAGCATGATCACCAGCGCCAGCAGGCCTGCCGGCCAGATACCCAGACCGATTTTTTTCAGCAGATTATACAGTCCCATTCCAAGAAGACTGATATGGAGCCCCGAAATCGCCAGGATATGTATAATTCCTGCCATCTGATAACGCATTTTCAACTCCGGATCCAGATTTGTTTTATCTCCCAGCACGATTGCTTCAAACGCTCCAGCTTCCATTCCACAGGTCTTCTCCAGAATACCTGCAAATTTCTGCTGCATATCGATCAGGAACTGCCCATATACAGAATGACTCTGCGACTGCTTCTTTATCTTTCCTTTCTTCATCACATAATAGATCCTCTGGCAGCCATAGTATGCTTTACTGTCAAACTCTCCCGGATTCGTGGGGCTTTGCACCTCTTCCAGTTTTCCGGACACCAGAACAAGACTTCCTGCCAGAAGTTTATCAACATCACTGTTACCGCTATGATTCTTTTTTTGTTTTAAATAAACCTTTATATTATCAATGGAAACTTTTTCAGAATTGTAAATAAGATAAGTATTTCTAAGATATACAGATTGAAAATCTTCATTCTCCCGGCACCTGACCACCTCCCCGCAGATGGTGGATTCCGGATGCTTTCTGATCCATGTCTGCACAGACTGTGGCAGTGGATTCCCCCTTATCAGGGAAAATCCCAGCCAGTCTGTCACACACAGAAAAACAACCAGAAGCATGCACAGGATACACACAGGGCGTCTCCTCACTTTTGTGCCTCCTCTTCGTTTATGAATATCACTCTTTTTCCTTGACTACCAGCTTATCATTTCTTTCATAAAAATGATACAGCTCCATCTTCTTACCAAAGGTATCCAGCCTGTCCTTCCCGCCGACCGTAATCTGCACTTTGTCTGCATCCAGCGCATCCAGCAGCGAATTTACCACAGAATATACCGGTATTTTCTCCGATACATCCAGCGCATAGGAAGAAAATACTCCGTCAAATGCCACATAGCAGATCCTGTCTGCTATGGTCACATTCAGAACCTCCGTATTCTCCGGAATTGTGGGGTAATGCCCTTTTTCCAGCGGTCCCTTCATTAACTGTTCCAGAACGATTCTCTCTTTGGGGATACTGCGTTTATACCGCACAGTACGCTGTTCTTTTACCAGCTTCTGACCACTCTTATCAGTAAAATAAAGCGTAAAGGTATTGCTGCAATAGGCATCCGGTTCAGTTCCTGTGAACTCGGCAAAGGTATCTGCAGTCATATTTCCCACAGCCTGTCCCCTGGAATCTGTCAGATCTTCATTTTCTATTGTAAAACGCACAGAATTGATCCCCGGAACCTGAAGGAAAGTCTTCACAACACCTGTCCGCACAAGTAATTCCCTGGCGCGGCTCATGCTGCTGTACTGACTGTTAAAGTTGACCACCAGCACGTCCTCTTCTACACTGTAATTCATCTGTACTCCTTCAGGAAGCAGACTGACCCGGTTCTGCGAATCTGTCTGCTGGCTGTTCATCCGCTGCATCATATCCTTAAGCATATAGTCTGCAGTTGTCTCCTCCGGAGAGTAGCTTTTCTTCTGAAGCTGAGTTTCATCAGAGCTGATATCGTACAGATAATATTTGGCATCCTGTTTACCCGGATCTTCATGTATCTCCACAGAACACCCGGTCGCAAGGATGCTTAGTATTAACGCTGTTATAATGATTGAAAGTTTCTTTTTCACAATGGCACCTCCTATGACGGTATATAAGACAGAGGAATACGCACAGAGAATGTAGTTCCCTCTCCTTCTTTACTGAATACTTTGATCGTTCCATGGTGCATTGCAACAGAACTCTTGGTGATCGCCAGTCCCAGACCGGTTCCCCCGATTTCCTTGGAATGGGACTTGTCCACACGATAGAAACGCTCAAAGATTCTTTCTATACTGTCCTCAGGGATTCCCATACCGGAATCCGCCACTGTTATATAGAAATATTTATGGTCTGCATCCAGTGACACGCGCACCCATCCATCATCCACATTATATTTAATGCCATTCTCCACCAGATTGCTGACAGCAAGAGTAAACTTCACCTCATCCACATCTGCATCCACAGGTCGGAAGCAATCCAGGATCAGATCGATATTGCGCCTGTCTGCAATGGGACGCAAGCGCTTGAGGATATCCTCCAGAAGCTGATTGATATCCATATGGGTGATGTTTACATCTGCTGCTTTCTTATCCATCTTTACCAGCGAGAGCAGATCTGTAATGATCTTATTCTCTCTGTCGATCTCAGCAGTAATATCACTCATAAACTCCTGATACAGTTCCTCCGGGACGCCCTGCTGTCCAACCAGAGAATCTGCCAGAACCTTCATGGAAGTCAGGGGTGTCTTCAGTTCATGGGACACATTGGATACAAACTCCTGCCTGGATTCATCAAGAATTTTCATGCGGTTGACCATCTTGTTGAATGCATCTGTGATCAGCTCTGTCTCCGTATAGTCAGGAACACTGATTTCTTCATCCAGCATGCCATCTGTCAGGTCTTCAATGGCCTTCGTCACTCTTGCAAGTGGTTTTACAAGTATTGTAGAGAGCAGCCATGCCAGAAATACTGAAAGAACAACAATACTTCCGATCAGCATCACGCCTCTCTGTTCCATCTCTGCCAGTGTTTCTGCAATATCAACAGCCGAAACACTTACCAGCATCACGCCCTGAAGCTGCTGCACATCCGGACTCTGTACAGGAACTGCAAGCTCCAGTACTTTACTTCTGGCGTCATAATTGCTTGTCTCTTCTCCTTTCAGACAGGCTACAGCCAGTGAACTGAGAAGCGTCTTTCCCTCCTCTGTGTGGAAGGTATCACTTACTATCTTAAAATCTCTGTCAGCCAGCAGGATACGTCCGTTATACACATTGGAAAACAGTTCCAGCTTGCTGTTTACAACCTCTGAATCTGTATCATTGAGATAATTCTCCCTGATGATCAGATTACATAAAATATCGCACTGATCACCCACTGTCTCTGTAAGCATTGCAACCGCCCGGTTCTGATAGTTATGAAGCATCGTATATGTTACAATAACCCCCGGCACGATTCCCAGAATGATCAGGATGATCAGAATACGAAAACGCAGACTTCTGAAAAAATTTTTTCTTTTTTTCACCTTTTCAACTCCGTTCTCTTCTGTCATGCAGTTTGATGCATGCTTTCTGTCTGTTCGTAAAACAGTCATTGTTTATCGAATCCTTATCATCTTATCACAGAAAAATGGGCTTTTCTACATCTTAGCGAAAAGTAATTTATTTTTTGCAGCAATCAATGCGCAAGACATATCTCAGGAAATATTACCATGAACGAAAGATACCCAAAATACTATTTGTATTGACTTTATTTTTTGATTTTCATTTCAGGTCAACTATAATCAAAATTTTAATTGACCTGCGATTGTACTTTTATTATATGAGGTCAATCCTGAACATGTTTATTGTTGACTGCAATTGCTCTTTTATTATATACGGTCATCATTAATCACGTTTATTGTTGACCTCAATCGCTCTTTTATTATATACGGTCATCACTAATCACGTTTATTGTTGACCTCAATCACTCTTTTATTATATACGGTCATCACTAATTATGTTTATCGTTGACCTCAATCGCTCTTTTATTATATACGGTCATCACTAATTATGTTTATTGTTGACCTCAATCACTCTTTTATTATATATGGTCAATCCTGAACATAATTATAGTTGACCGCAAATACTCTTTTACTATATATGATCATTTTTGATTCTCCGAATAGATATGGCACAGTCAAGCTATACAGCAACTGTCTTTACAAAATGAATTTTATTAAACTCTGTCAAATATTAATAACCTGCATACGTATTCTCTCTCATATGTACAGCAATTGCCGTCCAGCTGTTTTTGCCACAAATTCCATCAGCTAACTGATTCGTATTTTTCTGAAATGTACGAAGCGCATTTTCTGTTTCTGTTCCGAAAATACCATCTGTCTGCACCTGTAAAAATACCTGCAGCATCTTTACAGCTGTACCCGTACATCCCCTGGATAATTCAGGAAGGATGACTCTCAGTTCTTCTGTCAGTGTTATTTTCTTCCCACCTGAAGGCGAATTCTCTTCTTCCTTTTCCTGAATCAGATTTTTAAAACGGTTCCAGTCATTTTTTGCACGGATAGCAGAAGGACAGTTTTTGGCGCATACATCATAGTGCTGTACTACTCTGTCTGCCGGAATATTCAATTCCGACATAAGCCGTCTGCACACCTCTGCTGTATTTGCAAATGCCTTATCATAATCAAAACCGGCCTGCACACACATTTCAATTCCTACAGAATTACGGTTATTCACTGTTCCAAATAATCTTCCTCCATAATTCACCCCTACATGCCATGCGCCTCTGCTATATGGCATTGCCTGATATGCTGATTTATCATCCACATACACATGAGCTGAATATCCATCAAAATTTCCGTGATACTGTGCCATTGCATGAGCCCTGGCATCTGCACCTGTGCTGTAATTGTCTGTATTGTGGATCACAATATATCTTGGTATTTGTCCCGAATAACTGTTTCTTTCTGATATATACTGCTGATTTATATTCATAACCTGCTCCTTTCTGCTGAAATCATATATCTTTTCTAAGTCTGTTTCTCTATCGTATTTTGTGAATGCCGTTTCAGTACATCAATTGCCTGACAAATACTTTCCGGAAGAGGCAGACCCATCAGTCCCGCATTCTCTATGATAGAAAGACCTTCATTTGCAATAAATCCAATGCATACCGCATCTCTCAGATATTCTGTCCCCATCAATGTATCCAGACGGGCAGCAATGAGAACATACAACAATGTCATGCCTTTTCTGCACAAACCTTTCCATCCAGCTCTGCTTTCCAGTGCACCATTTTCAGATTTCGGACTTTTTCCAAATACTGCCGGAAGAAGGATTCCCCCTGTAAACCAGTCGATTGCCATAAACAAAAGCAATGTCTGCAGGAATTTATCCCAACCTCCAAAACACACTGCCAGAGTACTTCCGGCAAGACCAATTAATGTAATTATTCTGTATTTCATAGTTTTTCACCTCTTTTTTCTTAAAAATGGGTACAAAAAAAACGGTCGGTGGGGGAATGCCAACCGTTCTCTTCATAATCAACTTTATTCATCTTTAACTTTGTTCCTGTCAAACAATCATAATATCACTTTCGTTCCAGTCTATAGATATCTCTTCGCCATCTAAGTGAATCACATAATTTTTTGGTTTTTCTTTTCCAAGATAGCCATTATAACTTATCTGTTCTCCATTTTTATTTACAAATTCTTTTTTTGTAAAAATTGTATTTTGTGTATCTGATATCTGGAAATCTTTATTATCTTTCTTTCCACAAATAACACTGATATACAGTTCTCCGGTTATCGTACATTCTCGCACAACAATTGTATTATCTTTCTTAAAATCAGCCCTATTATAAAGACATTTTATCTCAGAATGTGATGTACATTTCCACCCTCCTTCTTCTTTATAAATTATTTTACTATTCATTTGTCTATCTTCAAGATATAATACCTCTATGGAATCTTCACCATATATTTCATCTATTTTATTTTTTTCAATTCCATAATACTTTTCTGCCTGATCTGCTGTTGAAAAACTCACATATGCATTTTCTATTTCGCAAAACGACATTACAATTAGAAATACCGTACATAATATCGCCCATGTTATAATCCACTTTGACGCAAGCTTTTTCATTTTCTTCATGATTGCCAGGCCTAAACAAAAGACAATACTATAAATAAATATACGTACATTATTATATGTAATCCCTGCCTGAAATTTACTCTCTCCCGGGTGAGTTCGATGATAATTAGTTCCAGTTACCATAGCATAGAATATAAGGTTTATCAAAAACATAATTAACGTTTTTAACGATATTTTTCCTTTTTGTTTCTTTTGTCTGTATATCCTTATACAAGTACAAATCATGAAAACAAATAGTAACAGTTCAGCAATATTTAGTATTTGTATATCCATATTTCTGTTCTCCTTAATTCTAATTTGAACCGCCAGACATATTTCGCTTTCATTTTCTCAATTACTCACCGACTTTTGCCGTAACATAATACCAGCCCTTTTCTTTCTCAGACAGATTAATTTCATATTCTATTCCTCCATATTCTTTTACCATCTGAATCACATCTGTCCGACTGTCATCATTACTATAGGCAAATAAAGAAAATCCACTGTCCAAAAAGCCTTGTGTATACCAGAATCCCACTGTATAACTGCCATTATTTTTCCGGACTACAGCTTCTCCACCTGAAGAACATTTTTTATAATCTTCTGGTAGTTCGATTAATTCCATATCTTTCCTTATTTTTATCTGGTTATTCTGTACCATCTGAACAATTTCAGTCCTTTTTTCCTTATATACCTGAAAGTTTAATTTTTTTATTCCATCATTAAACAAAAATGCCAGATATATTCCAAATAGAAAAACTGGTATTGCCGCAAACCAAAATACACGAATCTTTCTCAAACAGCAAAAACTCCGTATGATATATATAAAAGTAAAAATAAATGATGCAAAAATAACATACCAAAATCCCCTGAAAAAAAGTTCTTCGAAATACCAGATTGTAATAAAATTTGCAGTTATCACAGCTATGCATTGTAATATAATTAATTTTAATTTTTTTCTCTCATCCTTCATTCCCGATTCTCCAGCCAAATACCAATTCTTATACTCAGCTATAATCACCACCCTTATTCTTTAATGTTGAAAATACATCAACAGTTCATTTTGTCAGCTATTCCTGTAATAAGCAATCAAACGTTTCTGTCGACTCTCATCACAGTTTTCCAATTGAATCTAAAATGATTTCCCGCTATTTCTTTATATGTTTCCGAATCATTGATATTGGAAAAATACCAGGCCGCAGCCTGGCTTTCGTAGCATTCGTATCCATTTTTCCGCAGAAAAGCAAAGACTGCGCCTTTCCGCTCTGTGATTTCTTCAAGCATGGCATCTGCCAGGTCTGTACAGTATACTCCCATAAGAGGTTCCTCATGCCCGCCGTGGCTCAGTATCACTGCTTTTGCATCTGAATGCAGAGATTGGCGAATCAGTGCAGCCAGTTCCTCTGCCGGAACCAGAGGAACATCTACACCAAGTACCAAGCAATATGGATTCTTTGCTTTACGAAAACAGGCTTCCAGCCCTCCCAACGGACCTTTTCCCGGGAAGCGGTCTGGTATAATGGGATATTTATATTTATTTTCACCATGATAGCCAGACAGAAGAATATCACTGATTCCAAGCTTTTCCCCCTTTTCTATCTGCATCTCAAGAAATGTCTTCCCATCTATCGTCAGATCTGATTTGTCCCGTCCCATGCGGCTGCTGGCACCGCCAGCAAGAATAATCATAGAAACTTCTTTCTTTCTCATTATCAGTTTTCCTTTTTGTTTATATAAATCATCAATAAAAGTATTGATTTTTTCTTCATATTATATATAAAATCACAGACAGAAATGTCTGTATAGCGATTAGAGCGTCTTACATACCTCACCCGCCAATCTGTGACATTCCTCTGATTTCATCCTGCTCTGTCTTCGCTTGATAAAAATTATGGCTCACCGGTTTATTCCAGATCACCTGATAAATTGCTTCTTTCAGTTCCGAATCCGTACAGCCGTCGCGCATAAGCCCCCTCAGATCTGTACCTTCCTGATACTGGAGACATCCCTTCATAAACCCTTCTGATGTCAGGCGTACACGATTACACTGATTACAGAATTTGTGAGTCATTGCACTGATAAATCCAATCTTCCCTTTGAATCCTGCAATTTCATAGTAATGACACGGACCGTTTCCATAACGTTCCTTCACTGCATGCATGGGACCGTAGGCTTCTTCCAGTACTGCTTTGATAGATTCTTCATCCTGGAATGGGAACTGTTTTCCAAATCCGATTGGCATCATCTCGATAAAACGCACATGGATTGGATATTTCTGCGCCAGTCCTGCAATCCCGATGAAGTTTTCTTTTTCCTTGATCACCGGAACGCTGTTGATCTTCAGGGAAAGTCCCGGATGTGCAAGTGCTGCTTCGATTCCCTCAAATACCTTTTCCAGTCCGTCACGTCTCGCTACTTTTTTGAACAGTTCCGGATCCAAAGTATCCAGACTGATATTAATGGCGTCAATTCCTGCATCCAGTAATGCATCCAGCTGCTCGGCGAGCAGGATTCCATTTGTTGTTAATGTCACTTTCTCAATTCCCGGGATCGCCTTGATCTGTTTTGCAAGACTTGCACAGCCCTTACGAACAAGAGGCTCACCGCCTGTCAGTTTAATCTTACGGAGTCCCAGATCTGCTGCGCACCTGCAGATGCGGAGAATCTCATCGTATGTGAGGATTTCTGCATGAGAAAGGGATTTTACGCCTTCTTCCGGCATACAGTAAATACATCTCAGATTACATCTGTCTGTCAGGGAAATCCTTAAATAATCTATTTCTCTTCCATATTTGTCTATCATCGGCTCTACCTGCCTTTTACTTTCTAATAATTGATTTTCCTGTTACCGGATACGGGTGAACCGCAACCTTTGTAACCTTTTCTTCTGTTATTCGCCGTCAAAATCACAGGCAATATTTTCTCTCATAATCGTTTGACACTCCATACTCCGCAGTCTATACTTAATGTATCAAGATTATTAAAATCCTTACCGGACGAAAGGAACTGTCCTATGAAAATCAACGAACAATACCACAACCTGAATCTGCTCGAGAATGTTACCTATGAGTTTCTGGGTCGTGACGGAGAAACTCATGAAGAAACGGAACCAAGCCTTGTGGAACACATGATGGATGTATATGTAAATGAACGTCTGACCATGAAACTGGTCTGTATCCCACAACATCTGGCTGAACTGGTTCTGGGGCGTCTTTTTACTGAGGGAATCATCTCTTCTGCTGATGACGTTGACCAGATCTACATCTGTGAATTCGGCAAACGTGCCCGCGTGATCCTGAGTAAAAATAAATCCGGGCAGTCTCATGAGGAAAATGAAGATTATGTTGCTCCTACTCCGACCTGCTGCACCGGAAATCGTGTTCTTAATGATTATTTTATCACAGATCAGCCAATGACGCCAGTTACACCTGTCCCATGGAAAAAACAGTGGATCTTTGACCTTGCAGACTGTTTCGCCAATGGTACCCCGCTTCACAGCCAGACCTGGGCAACTCACAGCTGTTTTCTTGCCTGTGACGGAGAACTGCTCTTTCAGTGCGAAGATATCGGACGTCATAATGCTCTGGATAAGGCCATCGGTTATGCCCTGCGCCATAATATTGACCTGAAGAAATGCGTGGTTTATTCCAGTGGACGTATCCCTACAGATATGGCGATCAAGGCAATCCGCGCCGGAATACCGGTTCTGGCAAGCAAGGCATCCCCTTCCGCCGAGGCAGTTGCCATGGCCAAAGAATACCACCTTACCCTTATCTGTGCCGCGCGACGTGACCGTATGAAACTCTTTACCGGAAATAATCCGACAGAATAAATTCTGCAATACACTCTGCATTGTCCAGTTCAAAGAATGGAACATTTTCCAGTACAGACAGTGCATCTCTTTCCTCTGCATCCAGGTTTGTGGCGATCGCCATCAGTTTCTTTGGATTGCAGACACTTTCTGCCGAATTTCCCTTACGAATAATTTCAATTTTCGGATAAGTACTGTATTTAAATCCTTCCAGTAAGATCAGATCTGCCTCCGGAAAAAATTCTGCTAGCTCTTTTTCGGAAATCTGTGGCTGCTGTTTTACCAGCATATATTTGCCTGCTGAAAAAACTGCTGTGCCGTAGGCTCCGGACTGAAGCTGACAGTATGTATCCGTTCCCGGTACGTCCGGCACGAAATCATGCCCGTCATGCTTCAGCACCGCCACTTTAAGGCCCTTGTCTTTAAAAATCTCCAAAAGCCTGCAGATCAGAGTTGTTTTCCCTGAATTCTTTACACCGCTGATTGCAAATATTCTTTTTCTTTCCACCTGTTTGCTGCTCCTCTCAAAGCAAAATCGCGCCCACTTTATCCCCTGCGTTCAGGCTTCTGCTTTCCTGATTTTCCATGGTTTTTGTATCAATCAGGCAATTGCAGCCGGCCATGGAACTGAGGACTCCGTTAGAGTGAAGACCATTGGGAAGATGAAATTTTCCATTTTCCAGATATGCCCGGATAAAGCGGCGGCCCTTGATTCCTTTTTCAAAGTTATCAGCCATAATGCCATTTACTTCTTTCAGACCGATTGATGGATCCTGCATCATTTTTTCCAGTGCAGGACGAATCAAAAGTTCTATGCTGACTGCAACACCAAAAGGATTTCCGGAGAGACTGATGATCGGAATCTCTCTTTCTGAAACGCAATTATCTGTTGCAGTTATATCGGAAGTCTTTTTATATGCAGAAAACAGTGTAGGCATTCCCGGTTTCATCTTTACCCTCCAGAAAATCCGCTCTGCCCCCATCAGTCTCAGGGACTCATGCATAATGTCCTTCTTGCCTACAGATACACCTCCCGTAGTGATGATCATATCTGCCGCTTTTGCTGCTTCTTTTAATTTCTCAGACATAACCGTCGGATCATCTTTGACTGCTTCCATATGGAAAGATTCGATTCCCAGTTCACGCAGTCTGGCAGACAGCATTGTCATATTGCTGTTGTAAATTTTTCCTTCTGGCAATGGAATTCCCGGTTCTACCACCTCATCTCCTGTAGTCAGAAGCACGATTCTCGGCTGACGGTAAACCGGCACTTTCGCCACTCCCATTCCGGCCAGAATTGCTGCCTCCACATATCCGATATGTGTTCCTTTTTTCAGAAGTGTAGTTCCTTTTTTGAAATCCTCTCCTGAGAAGCAATAATTACTCCATCGCTTCTGTTCACTGTAAACTTCTACCGTATCTTCTCCATAATCGGTATCCTCCTGATAAATACAGCAGTTGCAGCCATTGGGTATTGCAGCACCTGTCATAATGCGCACTGCCTGTCCCTGCTGGATTTCTCTTTCCGAATACTGTCCGGCATCGATTTCTTCCATGACTTTCAGCCTCACCGGATGCTCTTTAGTGGCACCTGCAAGGTCCTCTGCCTTACACGCATAGCCATCTACCGGAGAGCGGTCAAAAGGAGGATTGTCAAACCCTGCCACCATATCCTGCGCCAGGACTCTTCCCCCTGCTTTATTCAGTTCTGTTTCTTCTGTCTCGTTTATTACAGGCGTATGCTGCAGAATCTGTTCCACTGCCTGTTCTACACTGATTCCCTCCACGCACTAATTCCTCCTCGTGTATATTACATTTTTTATAGTCTTTTCAATACCTTTATAACCACCGGGTCAATTGACGGATATATTATAGCAATCCTCTGAAATAATGCATCTTAATCCAGCCCATCAGAGTGTGAAATCCTGCGTCAGATATCTTTGCCGTGCGTCAGCACGCCTGCAGATATCTTCCTTGTCTTTCGCACTCTGCTGAACTGTCTTAAATGCATTATTTACGAGGATTGCTATAGTTTTACCCTTTGAACTCTATAGCAATTTCAGAGAATAATATCACTAAGGCACTCCATTAATATAAATCAGATTGTCTTCAGTATTTTGGAAATTGCTATAACATCATAATATTCAGCCCACTGCTGAAGAATTACATATTTTTCATCTCTGTTGGAGAATGATTTCTCCTTCTCTCAGCCTCCCTGCCTCCAGAATCTGACAGAATACAAACCAGGGTTCCATGGGCGTGCATACCTTTTCTCCCTTATAAGCATCTGATGCAGGACCGCCCGCACCGATCCTGACTGCTTCCAGAAGTACATCTCCACAACGAAATCTGTTCCCCTCCGCAATACTGTTCCAGTCAATCCCTTCCACAAGGAGATTTTCTCCAAACCGGCCATATCTGAAATCTTCTCCTGAATGTTCAAAATATTCTTTTACTTTCTCATAAGGAAGAAGACTGACCTGCTTTCTTCCGCCCATTCCATAATGCACATCTCCCACAAGTCCCTGCAGATCAGCTTCGCATTCATGAATGTTCTGCGAGCAGGTCTTGCGTTCCTTACTGATGCATACACATAATATCTTCGCCATTTTCTGCCTCATCCTTCCTGATGTGTTACTGTTCACTCCGTTCACAGCAACACGCTTCGCGATGCAAAAAATATGAACCTCCTTGCGCAAAGCCCAAGGAGTATCGTTTGCTTTGCAAACTCAATTTATGCTAATCGCATAAATTCGCGCGGTATGTCTCGGGTTTTCTGTGACCTTCGCTCACAAAAAACACCTCGCGGGATATTACCAGTGAACAGTAACCCTGATGTCTCTTTATAAAACCACGTACTGCTGTTTTTCCTGCTTTCTCAGATCGCCCAGAATGCAATATTCACATTCTTTCCTGCATTCTGCAGATGCTCCACAAGTTCTTCTGCTACCTGTTCTTTCCTTTTTTCTGTGATTCCCAGTTCCACGTTACTCTTATTGACAGCACCACCGAAGTAGAAATTAATATCCGTTGCCTGCTCAAACAGCATCACACCAAGCAATGCTGCCGCATCTTTTTTTCGTTTCAGCCTGTTAAAGGACAGCCTGTCCTCCATCCATTCTTCACAATATTCAAGCAAATGCTCAATCGTAAGAAATCCCTCTGTCACCAGCTCTGTACCTTCCAGCTTATAATAGGCAGGAACGTCTCCGCAGGCAGTTTCACTAAGAGAGATCAGCTCTTTATCCAGATATCTGGCAGCACACTGTGCAGTAGTTCCGCCGCAGATTACATGATATCCCTCTGAATCGAAAAAGGACTTCAGATATCGCTCATCATGCTCCTCCTTACTTGGCGGACCGATCATAAGGTTTACCACCTGTTTATGCCGCATCCGCAGGACAATGGCTGTAATATCATCATCCGTTTCATTCAGATTCAGATCCAGGCTGGCCTCTGCCAGATAGCCTGCCATCTCCTGTGCGCTCATCCCTTTATGGTACTTTGCCCTGCAGAAAGCCATTACATCATCTCTTCCCCAGCCGCCGTTGGTAGTTTTTCCCATTCCCGCATTGGTGACACCGTCGGACATAATGATCAGCATATCCTCATCTTTCAGTTCAAAACAGCTTTTATGGATTTCCTTCTCTTCGATCATACTTGTCTCCACCGGATAATCAAAGAGCTCGCCATCCCGGATCAGAATTGCATCCGGATTATCAAACTGATAAAGGCTTACCTGTTTCCCCTGAAAATTCAGCACTGTAAAGGTGGCATATGCCAGATTTCTCACACTGCACACAGGAAGCGTTTTTGCCACTGCACGCACTGCCTCATCCAGTTCCACCTGATTAATGATCATGGTACTGAGCATGGTCGCAGTCAGCGTGGAAAGGATATTCGCCTTTACTCCGCTCCCAAGTCCGTCAGAAAGCACCAGAACATGGTCTTCATCATTTTCTTCAATCTTATAGCAGTCCCCACAGAGAAATTCTTTCTTTTTATTCAGGCTCACATGACCAAAATCCATGCATAAGCCGTCAAATTCCACATTCAGTCCATGATGCTTATTTCTTTTCATTCTCTTCTTCACTCTCCAGAAGTATGGTATTTTTCAGTTTTTCTACTGCCACTTTGGTGTCCGCAGCAGTTTCTCCAAGAAGTCCGGCGATCTGCTGCACGATCTTCAGCTGTTCTTCTACCAGCTTATCTGCCATACGCGCAGCTTCAATCTGGGCATTATGAATCTGATCTTTATGCTTCCGCTCCTTTGTAATATCCTTCATAATGCAGAGAATCATTTTATTTTCTTTATCATTCGTCATTACGCGATCCAGATAACATTTCTGATCCTCCAGATAAATCTCATCCTGCATCAGATTCCGTTCAAAAGCCAGTATACTCGCCAGACTGTAATCATCCATGATCTCCGATACCTGTTTCCCGATCAGGCGCCGCTTTTTCGGCATATTGAACAATTTGGACGCCGCCTCATTCATCTGAATGATCTTCAGATTATAATCCACAGTTACCAGAAGTCCGGGCATGGCATTAAAGACTTTATTGGAGTAACTTTCCTGTTTTGCCCGCATATATGGAATGCACATGGCAACCTCAGCTTTATTCTGGATAATGGCAATTGCCTTTTCCCTGCATGTGTTGTACCCGCAGGCACCGCAGTTTAATTCATCCTTTGGAGAAAATTTTCCCATTTCCGCCAGAGCATCCCTGATTTCTTCCTCTGAGACCTCTTCCTGTTCCTGTGCAGAACAGTAACCGAAATTCTTTCTCAGCTCAAATCCCGGAAGTTCATAGTCTCCCTGCTCTCTGTGAAAATCTTTTCCAAAGGCTGCATTCTTCACTGCCAGAACATCTGCCAGATAATGTCCCTTCTTCATCTGGAAAGAAGGACCTGCCACACAGCCGCCGCTGCATGCATACATCTCAAGAAAGCAATTTTCAAAATCCTCCGGATGAAGTTCTTCCAGAACCTCCCTGCACTGCTCCATCCCACTTACAGAAAGCCTGCGGATTCCCTTTACAGCCCCAAGCAGGTCTGTTAAACCGTCCGCAATGGCGATTTCTCTGGAACGGTAGGCAATCTGCTCAGGTTCTTTCTCAGTTATGGAAATCCCTTCTTTTTTCATCCATTGCACCAGCTCTTCCAATGTAATCACATAATCCACTTCATTTCCTGAGTCTCTCAACTCTGACATAGCTGAAATACAGGGACTTACATAGACAATCTCTGCCTTCGGATATTTTTTTTTCAGATAACTGGCATGAAACTGCATCATAGAGGCAGACTGTACCAGATTTCCCAGAAGATGCGGATAGTGTTTCTTGACAAGCTGTACGATTACAGGGCAGGCAGAAGAGATCATTATTCCCGGCTCTTTCTGTTCCGCAAAAAGTGCTCTGTACTGCGAAATCATCAGGCTTGCACCTTCTGCTGCATCCGCTGCATCTGCAAATCCCAGCTTCTTCATCGCTTCCCTTATTCCATTGATACCGGTTACCCCAAAACGTGCCAGATATGCTGGATGAAGAGAGGCTATAACCTGCGTCTTATTCTCCATTGCATTGCAGATCGCAGGAATCATATTCTGCTCTTCCTTGGCATCCTGCGGGCAGACAAGGATACACTTCTCACAGTAAATACACTGACTTTCTATGATCCTGGCCTGATGATCATGAACACGTATCGCCTTGACCGGGCAGTTCCGGACACATTTGTAACAATTTTTACAACTGACTTTTTTAAACTGAAGGATTGACTGAAATCTCTGCATGCCTCGTACTCCTTATTATGTAACACTATATTTTTCACAAAAAATTATCTGTAACCGTTCCGTATTTTCACAGAATGATGTACTGCCGAATGATTATTTTTGCCTTTCCATAAAGGAATATGGAGCTGCCGCAAGGACAGCAGATCCATGTGCGACAGCCCCATATAATATTTACGATATCAGATCCGGAACTTTGTCTCCGATATTGTTTTATGCTTTCTCAATCTTAATTGCGCATACCTTATATTCGGGAATTCTTGCGTATTTGTCAAGTGCGGCGTTGGTCAGCCAGTTTGCATTTCCATCCGGGAAGTGGAATGGCATCCAGCTCTCACCCGGTGAGGTCTTTGTACCTACACGAGCGGTAGATTCAATGGATCCTCGTCTGGAAGAAACTCTGACTTTATCACCGTTTTTGATACCCAGCTTATCGGCATCTACGATGTTCATTTCGATAAATGACTTACCTTCGATCTCCATAAGCTCAGGTGTCTTTCCTGTCATGGCTCTTGTTGTGTAATGATACAGAATACGTCCTGTCATGAGGATGATCGGATATTCCTCATCCGGAAGCTCTGCTGACGGCACATATTTTGCAGGGTAGAACCAGCCAAGACCGCGGGAGAATTTACCAACATGCATGATCGGTGTTCCCGGATGATCCTTGGAGGTACATGGCCACTGAAGTCCCTGTCCGTGAACTTCTTCACTGTCAAGACGTTCATGGCTGATGCCTGCGAAGCTCGGTGTCAGAGATGCGATCTCATCCATGATCTGAGCAGATGTCAGATGTGGCTGCGGATATCCCATACGGTTCATCAGATCAATAATAATATCTGTATCCAGTCTCATTTCGCCAGGTACTGTGACAGCCTTGCGGACTCTCTGTACGCGGCGCTCTGTATTGGTAAATGTACCCTCTTTCTCTGCATAGCTTACACCAGGAAGGATAACATCTGCATACTGAGCTGTCTCTGTCATGAAAAGTTCCTGAAGCACAAAGAAATCAAGACTCTTTAATGCTTTGATAATGTGTGTGGTATCCGGATCAGTAACTACCGGGTCCTCACCATAGATATACAGACCTTTGATCTCGCCTGTGATTGCTTTCGGAAATACATCAGTTGCATGAGTTCCTATATTCGGATCAAGTTTTACACCCCATGCTTTCTCGAATTTCTCACGAACTGCCGGATCAGTAACCTTCTGATATCCCGGATATACGTTCGGCTGAGCACCCATATCGCAGGCACCCTGTACGTTATTCTGTCCACGAAGCGGGTTAACACCACAGCCTTCACGTCCAAGCTTGCCAACCATCATTGCCATATTGGACATGGACATAACGCCCTCTGTACCTGTGGAATGTTCGGTTACACCAAGACAGTAGATGATTGGAGCGCGGTCAGCTTTTGCATACATGATCGCTGCTTTTCTCAGATCGTCTGCGTCAATGTGGCAGATTTCAGCTACCTTCTCAGGTGTGTAATCTTTTACGATTTCCTTTAATTCTTCAAAACCTTCGGTACGCTCTGCAATGAACTTGTCATCCTGAAGACCTTCAGAAAGGATCACATTCATGATGCCGTTTGCAAAAGCAACATTTGTACCAGGTTTCAGTTTCAGATGGATATCTGCTTTCTTAGCCAGACCAATATCACGAGGATCAACTACGATCAGCTTACAGCCTCTCTTGATAGCCTGACGGATCTGCATGCCGACTACAGGATGTGCTTCCTCAGGGTTGGAACCAACCAGCATGATCAAATCTGCATTCTTTGTGATATCCTCAATTGGGTTTGTCATGGCACCTGAGCCAAGAGTCATCGCAAGACCTGATACAGATGCAGAATGACATACACGTGCACAGTTGTCTGTATTGTTGGTGCCGAAGCAGCAGCGAACCATCTTCTGTACCATGTAAATATCTTCATTAGGTGATCTGGAACATGCAAAGCCTGCAAGAGAATCAGAGCCGTACTGTTTCTTGATCTCCATAAATTTGGAAGCAACAAGATCCAGCGCCTCATCCCATGTTGCACGTTCGAATTCACCTGTTTCTTTATTCTTGATCAGCGGATATTTAATACGCTCCGGTGACTGTACGAAATCGAAACATCCACTGCGTCCCTTAACACAGAGCAGCCCTTTGTTGGACGGTCCGTTTACAGCTTCTGTATCTACGATCTTTCCGTCTTTTACAAGGAGATAATACTGGCAGCCTGTTGCACAGTGAGGACAGGTAGTCAGAACCTTCTTGTCAATCTGGTACGGACGGTATTTCTTTCTGCGTTTCATGGTCAGTGCACCTGTCGGACAGGCCTGTACACAGTTACCGCAGGATTCACAGATACCTTCGTTCCATTTATGTTTGTAATGTGCACCGATCACTGACTGGAAACCACGATCCATAGTGTCGATGGCACCTCTTCCCACAATCTCCTTACATGTATTCACGCAGCGATGGCAGAGAATACACAGGCTTGGATCATAGGTAAAGAATTTATTGGTATCATCTATCGGCATATCCTTCATTTCACCAGGATAGCTTGTCTCAGTCACACCATATTCAAAACAGTAGTCCTGTAATTTACAGTCACCGTTTGCCTCACAGGAGAAGCAGTGTACACGATGGTCAGAAAGAAGGAGGTCAAGGGTATCTTTACGATATGCAACTACTTTCTCTGACATTGTCTGTACTTCATCACCCTCTGAGCAGCGAAGTGTACATGCCGTATCAAATTTGGTTCTTCCATTGTTTGTTACTTCTACCACGCACAAACGACAGGAACCATCCGGCAATACATCTTCCAGATAGCAGAGTGTAGGAATCTCCACTCCGATCTGTCTGGCAGCCTGCAGAATGGTCGTACCTTTTTCCACTTCTACAGGAATTCCATCTATTGTCAAATGAATCATCTTTTCACCCTCCTTAATTCACAGAAATTGCGCCGAATACACAATTTTCCAGACATGTTCCGCACTTAATACACTTGGAGGTATCAATGCTGTGAGGCTCTTTCTTATTGCCTGTGATCGCACCAACCGGACAGTTTCTCGCACACTTGGTACATCCTTTACATTTCTCAGGATCGATCACATAAGAACGCATTGCCTTACATACATGAGCCGCGCACTTTTTATCAACAATATGCTCTACATATTCATCTCTGAAGTTTCTTAATGTGGAAAGTACAGGAAGCGGTGCACTCTTTCCAAGTCCGCAGAGTGAACGGTCCTTGATAAAGTTTCCAAGATGCTCCAGTTTATCCAGATCCTCTACTTCACCCTTTCCGTCTACGATCCTCTCAAGGATTTCAAGCATACGCTTGGTGCCGATACGGCAGGGACCACATTTACCGCAGGATTCTCTCTGGGTGAAGCCCATAAAGAAACGTGCAACCTCTACCATACAGGTATGTTCATCCATAACTACCAGACCACCGGAACCAACAATCGCACCATATTTCTTAACAGAGTCGAAATCAAGAGGTACATCCAGATGTTCTTCTGTCAGACATCCACCGGATGGTCCACCGATCTGAACAGCCTTAAACGCAGCACCGGATTTCAGTCCTCCGCCGATATCAAAAATGATTTCTCTTAAGGTTGTTCCCATCGGGACCTCGATCAGACCTGTATTCTCAATAGAACCTGTCAGTGAGAAGGTTTTTGTTCCAGGTGATCCCTCTGTACCGATACTTCTGTACCAGTCAGCTCCTTTGAGAATGATCTCCGGAATATTTGCATAAGTTTCTACGTTATTCAGAACAGTAGGTTTCGCCCATAATCCCTGCTCAACCGTACGTGGCGGTTTTACACGAGGCATGCCTCTGCTTCCTTCGATAGATGCAGTCAGGGCAGAACCCTCGCCACATACGAAAGCTCCTGCACCACGATTGATATGCATATGGAAGGAAAATCCTGTTCCAAGGATGTCATCACCTAACAGTCCCACTTCTTCCAGAACTGCGATAGCGTGTTTCAGTCGTGCTACAGACTGAGGATACTCCGCACGTACATAAATATAACCATGCTGTGCTCTTACTGCGTAAGCTGCAAGCATCATACCCTCGATCAGACGGTAAGGATCACCTTCCATTACAGAACCATCCATAAATGCTCCCGGGTCACCCTCATCACCGTTACAAACCACATAATGAACAGGATCAGCCTGGCGTGCTACCTGAATCCATTTCTTACCTGCCGGGAAGCCGCCGCCACCACGTCCGCGGATACCGGATTTATCAACCTGATCAATAACCAGATCCGGATCCATCTCAAACATTGCTTTCTCCAGAGCCTGGAAACCGCCGCTTGCTATGTACTCATTCAGAGATTCTGCATCAAACTTACCACAGTTCTTCAAAACAATACGGGTCTGTTTCGCGATAAACGGAATATCTTCCGGTCCGCGGCTTACTTTACCGCCTTTCTGATAAAGCAGTCTCTCGATAGTCTCATTACCCTGAACACTCTTCTCAAAAATCTCCTGGCAGTCTTCAATCTGAACCTTCGTATACTGGATCACATCGTCGCCTTTCTGGATACGAACAAGTGGTCCAAGCTCACAGACACCCTGACATCCTGTTTTCTTTACACCTACATGTGCATCTTTGTCATGAGGTCCAAACTCAATGGTAACTCCCGGAGCATCTTTGGTAATCTCCATGAATTTCTCATAGATTTTCTGAGAACCGGTTGCCACACATCCGGTACCTGAACAGACAAGAATACGACAGTCATAAGAATTAAGTTCTTTCACAGCTTCTTCTCTGATCTGCTCCAATACTTCCTTATTCTGGATCATCCCTGTTCGCCCCCTCTCAGTTTATCAATCAGCTCATCTGCCTTCTCCGGAGTCATTCTCGGATATACCTCTTCATTGACCATCATAGTCGGTGCAAGTCCGCAGGCACCAAGACAGGAAACTGTTTCCACAGTAAACATCATATCGTCTGTCGTCTTCTTTGTCTTTGACAGCCCCAGTTTCTTATAAAGTTCCTCCAGAACCGGTATTGATTTTCTTACATGACAGGCTGTTCCGTCACAGACCTTGATCACATATTTACCTTTCGCATCAAATGAGAAATTCTCATAAAATGTGGCAACACTGAACGCTTTCGCTTCTGTCACACCGATCTGCTCCGCAACATATGTAAGCAATTCTTCCGGGAGATATCTGTACACCCCCTGGATATCCTGCATGATTGGAATCAGTGATGCCGGCTTTTTACCATAGAAAGCAATGATCTCATCCGCTTTCTGATAAAATGACTGATCTAGCATTTCGCACCCTCCTTATACCTGTTTTTTCTCTTTTTATTGCACTCTTTACATATTGTAACGTTAATTATATGCCTTTTTCGTCATTTTCACAAGCGCATTTATAGAAATTTTCTAATTTTTTATCATTTTCCTCTATAGATGTTTGTTTTGTTTGTCTAATTTTTATCAGCTTTGTTCAATACTAAACCATCTCAGATGTAAACCAAACTAAACTGAATCAAACTGAATAATTGTTACTGTTTACGCACCACTATCCCGAGACATACAAGCCAAAATTCCATTGCCGCAGACAATTTGGAATGAATTTTGGCTACGTTACTGAGAACGGAGTAAACAGTAATGTACGTGGTGTGTGTACAATGTCAGGAATATTATGATTGTGCTATGATTCTGCCTGTGCTACACTGTCCATATGATATCAGCGACAAAAGATAAGTGTTCCGTTCTCACTGAAAATATCCGGATAAAGGAGGAGGTAAGTATGTTTTCTTTGAAAGAAAAAGAAGTGAATACAGGACGGCAGAGGGAACTTGATCTGGTAAAGGGTTTCCTGTTGATCATGATAGTATTTATACATTCATTTCAGACAATAGGTGGTGTCGCAGCAGCCGAATCAAATGTACATAAGATTCTGTTTGCGCTCTTCATGCCGACAGGTGCCTGCCTGTATCTGTTTACCATGGGATTCGGAAGTGCTTTCACACGCCATTCCCAGCCCAAAGATATGGTTAAAAACGGCATAAAGCTGTTATTCTATCAGGGATTAAGCAATTTATGCTATGCAGCTGTAATGACAATCAGTTTTAATATAAGAAATTCCATTACAGTTGAAGCTGCAGGCAGCAGAGAATTATATGACGCAAATCTTTATTCCATGCTTACATTCGTAAATATATTCTTTATAGCCGGTATGTGCTATCTGGTGCTTGCGGTCTACAGGAAATTAAATGTAAGCTTAAGGGGATATGTCATAAGTGCTGTAATAGTCGGAATCATATCACCATTTACAAAGTTGCTGGTTTCTGATGATCCGGCAATTAACTGGATCCTGGATATGACTTTCGGTGGAAAAGGTGAAACCAGCTTCTGCTTCTTCCCATATTTGAGTTATGTATTTCTTGGATATGTTTTTGGAAAAGTGCTCAGAAGAATCCCTGAAGATGAAAAAGGAAACTTTTATAAAGAAAGCGGGATCATATGTGGGATTACTGCGGCGGTATGGTTTATATGCTGCATTGTACTACATCCGGGCATTGAGGGATTCTTTAATTATATGATCGAACAATACAGAATCCCGGGGCTTGCAAAGGTACTCGGAAGTTTCTGCAGTATCATATTTGTGTTTGCAGCTGCATTTCGTATCATGCCAATGATGGAAAAATGGAAATTCGGATATAATAAACTGTGTTATTACTCAAAACAGATTTCAAAGATGTATGCCGTACATATCGGAGTTTACTGGACACTTGCCGGTTTTGCTGCTTTTTACGAATTTGGGGTAAAAGAATGCCTGATATTGTCAGTGGCAGCACTGATCGTGACTGATCTTCTTGTACATGGATACATCATAATTACAGATAAAATAAAAAACAGAAAATAGCAGAATGCTTTTTATCTGCACAAAAAAACAGACCGCATTTTATGATCTTTGTTTCATAAAATGCGATCTGTCTGTTTCACACGTTCTTTTTATTGAGCCTGGAAATAATATCCGACACCCCATTTGGTGTGTACATATTTCGGTTCACTTGGATTGGTTTCAATCTTCTCACGGAGACGGCGGATATGTACATCCACAGTACGTACATCACCCGGATACTCATATCCCCATACAATGTTCAGCAGGTTCTCACGACTGTATACTTTATTTGGATTAAATACCAGAAGCTCCAGTACATCAAATTCCTTTGCTGTCAGATTAATCTCTTTACCTGCAATAAATACACGTCTGCCTTCACAGTCCATACGAAGATCGCCCACCTGAATGCTCTTTGCCTTTTCTTTCTCCTCGTGGTCGCTTCCCGCACGGCGCATGATCGCTTTGATACGTGCCTTAACTTCCAGGATATTGAACGGTTTGGTGATATAATCATCCGCACCATATTCAAGACCAAGGATCTTATCCATATCCTCGCCCTTAGCTGTCAGCATCACGATCGGCACATTGGAAAATTCACGGATCTGCTGGCATACTTCCAGCCCGTCCATCTTCGGCAGCATCAGATCCAGAAGGATAATATCATATTTTTTATCTTTTGCTTTCTCTACTGCCTCTTCTCCATCATAAGCGCAGTCTACCTCCATACCATCCTGCTCCAGACTAAAACGGATTCCTTTTACGATCAGTTTCTCATCATCTACTACCAAAACTTTCCTGCTCATTCGGTTCTCCTTATCCTACTACTATCTCATCTTTTATCTTTGCAAAAGTACCTTCTTTGATACCCTGTACATTCATAATATCCTCTATCGCAGCAAATGGCCCGTTCTCTTCTCTGTAGGCAATGATCGCCTGCGCACGTGTTGCACCGATTCCCGTCAGCGTAGTAAGCTGAGCTTCATCTGCTGTATTTATGTTGATCCTGTTATCCTGCTGAACCTGAGCGGTCATCCCTGTGTTCTGTCCTGTCCCGGCACTTCCATTCATCTGTCCATCTGATGCTCCGGCCATCTCTGCAGGATCCAGTCCCTGCCGCTCCATCTCTTCCTGTGTGAGAATATAAAGCTGCTGTCCGTCTGTCAGAACTCCTGCACGGTTTACACAGGTTAGAGCTGCCTCGGGAAGATATCCTCCCGCTGCCTCAATCGCCTGAAACACCCGGCTCCCGGCTGCCAGCTGAAAAACTCCCGGATTCGCAACTGCTCCGCAGACATCAACATAGATCATTGCCTGCTGCATTTCCTTATCAGAAACTGCTTCTGACCCATTATCTATATCAGCATCTGAAGTATGTTTCCCGGAATCACTTCCTGTCCCATTACCTGCATCTGAACCATCTGATTCTGCCTGTTTTTTCCGGAACTCTGCAGAATTGCCACCATCATTCTGTCGGTCCTCTGTATCAGCTTTCTTCTCATCTGTATCTTTCTTCGACTTCTGTCCTGATGTTTTCTCTTCCGATGACTCCGCATCCACCTCTGCCTTTGCTTCCTGCAATCCATCTATCAGAAACTGTGCCTCTCTGCTCTTACATCCTGTCAGTCCTGTAAGAAACAAAGTTCCACATAATATCAGTGTCACAGTATAACAACATCTGTTTTTTATTTTTATCATAAGGGTCCTCCTCTTATTTCTCAGAGTAAGAGTCCCCTTGTCCATAATGCCACCCTTATTGTAACGAAATCTTAATGATTTTACAATAGTAAACTCTTATTTTTGCCACTTAAATATAACAATTCCGGAAATCGCGATCAGCAATCCAAGGATTTTGCGCCATTCAAAGGGTTCTTTATCTACCCCAAACAATCCAAATAATTCAATTACATAGGCAACTGCCAGCTGCGAAATAACAATCAGCATTGCTGCCTTTGCCGGTCCAAGTGCTCCCATACTCTGGATTACTGTAATTGTAATAAACGCTCCGATCACACCACCAAGGAGTGTATATTTATTGTCCACCTGCCAAAGTGCAGCCACACTTTCCCGTCCTGTGAAAAGCCAGGCCAGAACACAGACTGCAAAAGCCGACAGCTGTACCCAGCCGGTTGATACCCAGAGACTGGTCTGCTTTGTCACTTCCGTGTTAAAAACCCCCTGAATGCTCATCAGTGCTCCTGAAATCAACGCTACTATAAATCCCCACATAAATCTGCCCTCCTGCATAATATGATCATTCTGCTTACTCTGATAATCATTCCTATGTCGAAAAGAGGCACCGCTGTTTAGCAGTACCTCTTTTATTCTTTATTGTTAGTTTATTCATTCTGCGCAAAATCATGCACACAGTATAAATCCTGTTTTTATTTTTCTTTCATATAATCCATACAGTTTCTCACATTCCATGCATATCCATCCTGCATCAGGCTTTGAATCTTTTTTAATGCAAGGCTGATTCCCTTTTTCCAGTATTGCGGCAGGTCTGTACTTTCTGTCTTTTCCAGATATTTTCCCATAAGAAAAAGATACATACCAAGATATCCGTCTTCGGAATCAGCCTTTTCTTTATAAATAAGTTTCCCACTCTCTTTCCTGTAGATTCCCATTTTCCCATCTGTTTCCAGCAAAATCCCGGTATGCCAGTCCAGATATCTGCCAACAGCTTTTTTCTCTGTTTCAGTAATAGGGCAGTTCCTGGTTTCTGCCAGAAGCCCCAGTGCAGCTATACACGCAAAATATGGATTAACATCTCCTGCTTTGCTTCCATTCATGTAAATTTCACCCTCAGGACCCTGGTTCTCAAGAATCCACTTTTTTTCTCCGGCCAGGACTGTTTCCAGCCATTTCTGCCGGGCAGATATTTGTTTTCTCCGGTTCTGTAAGAAGCCGCCTGCATTCTCTGTAAATATCCTCCATCCTCGCGCCTGCAAGATTTAAGGTTCCTGCTTCCACACCTTCCGGACGTTCTGTTGTATCCCGCATGACCAGTACAGGTTTTCCCAGTGCAGGAGCTTCTTCCTGGATTCCGCCACTGTCTGTCATGATCAGATAACTGGCTTTCATCAGGTTATGAAATTCTACCACATCCAGCGGTTCGATCAGATGTATTCTCTCACATCCACCAAATTCCTCATCTGCGATTTTTCTGACCTGCGGATTCAAATGTACAGGATAAATAACCTTCACATCTGTAAATTCCTCCACGATCCTGCGTATAGCCCGGAACATATCACGCATGGGTTCTCCCAGATTCTCCCTTCTTGTGCTGTCACAGCAATCAGTCTGCTGCCTTTTGCCCATTCTATCTCAGGATGATGAAAATCATTTCGCACCGTATAGTGCAAAGCATCAATTTCTGTATTTCCTGTGATAAAAATCTGCGCCATAGCCTTGGCAGGCCATTGCGCAGCGATTTGGTACAATCCAATTTATCCTGTAATTTATAACATTTCACTTCCAGAACAAAAAATTATTTTCTAATAGTAATTTCATCAAAAACACTCATATCCGTGGTACGCACAGTTTTGATTGTAAGTGTCTTTCCCTGTATTGTAATAGCAGAAATCAGAGGTGTTTTTTCTGTTTCTCCATCATAAAAGGCAATATAGCCTTTTTTTCCACTCTCCTTCTCATAAAACTTGCTTCCAGTAGAAGATGTTCCGGACAGATATAGCGTTTCCCCCTGTTTTTTTAGTCCGGACGCATTTCCGGTGGACTTCATTCCTTTCATTAGGTATGTTCTCGCATACAGATGATCATGACCGGACAATACAAGGTCTACGTCCAATTCAGAAAACGCCTCGTTATACACTTTTCGGAGATTCAGTATTTTTTCCTCATCTGAATGCGGTCCTGCGCTAAACATTGAATAATGCATAGTAACAATAATCCATTCCGGATTTGTATTTTGAATCGCCTTTTTTAAATATTCTATCTGAGTTACGTAACTGCCGCTGTTTGAATTCAATGCGAAAAACAGAACTCCGTCACGGGCAAAATAGTAGTTCGCATCATCCCATGCACCTGGAGGCATAAACTGCTCTTCATAAATCTCCTTTACGGTGTCATGATTCCCTTTGTTTACCGCCACTGGTATATTTTTCAGTTCATCCGGACTTCTAAATTCATAGTATTCTTCTATTGCTATATCCGTTTTCGAACTGTCACTTTGGTCGCCTGCCGATATCAGAAATTCTGCATTCGGCAGAATGTGCTTTCCCACCTCCAGCGTCCTCTTCCACGCTTCTCCATCCTGCTGTACGCTTTCGCCGGCACCAATCTGAGGATCTCCGACAAATAAAAATTTTACTCCCTCTCCCTGTTTTGCAGTCGTAAAATTAAAAACTTCTGAATGTGCACCATTTTTTCTGTTACATAATCGATAGCTGTAAGTTTCACCAGCTCGAAGATTCGATAATCTTGCCTTATAACAATACTGCCCTTCTATCTCAACTCGTTCCATTTCCAACTCTGTATAATTGTAGAAGTCATCTACTTTTCTACAGTATTGTACATTATAACCTCCTTTTTGAGGCGTAAGCCAATTAACCAGCATCTGGTTGTTTGTATCACCCGGCTGAAGGATAAGACCATCGGCATCCAGTGTTTCCACTTCATTCCATTCCGGCGTTCCTTTAAACTCCTTAAAGTCAAAATAGACATCAGAGCTGTCTTCATGTATCTGATGAACCTCAACTGCAATGCAGTTTGTTCCGTCTTTTAGTGCAGCAGTATTTTCTACTGAAAAAACCCTGTTCCAAGATGTTTCTACTCCCTCTTTCGCTCCATACCCGGTTCCTGGGTCATAACCTTCTGTCGGTTCATTATCTTTGTATATTTCTTTTCCATTCAGATATATGATTACAGAATCATCAAACTGTATTTCTCCTGAAAGCTGAAATATCTCTCTGGCATCGTCCACCTCAAATTCTGTTCTAAAATAATATACTGGCAGAGCCTTCTTTTTAGCAGAATAATAGTTCAGCAGATTCGAGGGATATTTTCCTCCCACACGATCATTCAGTTCTCCATAATAACTCCCAAAACTTCCCTTGGCCTCTTTCCAGTCTTCTGTCAGATATCCAGCTTCGTTCCAGCGTTTTCCGTTGCTATCAATCGACGGTTCTCCTTCCGTATCCTTATACTGCCAATATGTTATACCGGTTTCTACATAATAAAATTTTTCATCTCCTTGAATTTTCAACAGTTCATCTTCAAGTATATTTTCATCAGCATAACGGTTCTGAACGAAAGCAATACCCATTACTGCCACCAAAATAAAAAACGCAAAAGTTGTTCCTACTGCCAGTTTAAATTTCTCGTATTTCTTGTTCATACCGTGTCCTTCATTTCCATCTTTCATATAACCTTCTCCACCGATATCATACTATTCTCTATTAAGCTTCTTTCTTTCAAGAGTTCCCCATGTATCTTTGTATTTCCGATACCCGATCAGCGCGTTCATCCTCACAATCATAAGAATAAATCGCAGTCCTATCAGTTCAAATCCACTTAAAAGTATAGCTTTCAACACATCCTTCCATGATATGCGCATTTTTCTCATATACAGTCGACTGAAAAATGATATAAGCGTAAGAATGCACCCAAATGCTGCATATACCAAAAAAAACAATATCATAAAAGGTTCGTTAACCAGATTTACCACATATGAAAGGATAATCGTCAGTATTCCAAAGACTTCAATATACGGCGAAAGCAGTTCATAAATCCAAAAATATAGAAACGAAACCGCCCCTAAAAGTCCGTACTCTTTTTTCCCTACTGCATTTTTATACTTTGTCAGACTTTCAAAAAGCCCGATATGCCATCGTCTCCTCTGTTTTATCAAATCTTTGAGATTTCCCGGTACCTGGCTCCAGCAGATTGCGTCTGGCGCATACTGTATAGAATAATCAATATGATTTGATCTGCAGAAAACATGAAGCTTCACAACAAGTTCCATATCCTCTCCCATTGTGGAATCGTCATATCCACCTGCAAGAAGAACTGTTTCTTTTTTAAATATGCCAAATGCCCCTGATATAATCAGGTTTCCGTTATAGCGGTTCATAAAGATTCTGGAAGCAAGAAACGAACGCTCATATTCAAGCATCTGCATTGCTACGATCAACTTTTTAGGCATACTATAGTCACTTACTTCGCCTTTTACTAATCGGATACCATTAGATACAGCAATCTGCCCGCCACAGGCTACTACTTTATCATCTTCCAGTATCGGTTTTGCGATTTCATAAAGAGAATTACGTTGCAACATCGAATCCGCATCCATACAAATAAAATAGGGATAATTTGATATATTAATTCCCATATTCAGGCTGTCTGCCTTACCTCCATTTTCTTTTTGAACCAAAGTAATGAAAATCCCATTATAGACTGTTTCATAAATTGCCTGCTCCTTCTTGCAGTGAACTCTTTTTCTGATGGGCCTATTTATTCTTTTCATGTGGAAAGAATCCACCAGATATTCTACTGTTCGATCTGTTGATCCATCATCTACAACGATAATTTCATAAAGTTTATAATCCTGTTCCAAAAGTGAAAAAACCGTATCTACAACTGTCATTTCTTCGTTGTGTGCAGGAACAATTATACTGATGGGAATATAAAAATCATGACGGAGTGTTCCTTTCATCTTTTCGTCCATTCGTTTCTCGTAAAGTTCCGATGCTCCTACAACAACTGACAAGAAAAGGAAAGTGCTATAACCAATCAAATAAATAACAAAAAAAACGTCAACAAAAAACAAAAATAGTTTAATCGCATCCATCATCTGTACTTTCCTCCGTTCCCATAAATTTATATGCCATCATTTCTTTTGCATATATATCTTTTTCGTTCTGTATGAGCTTTCCTTTTTGTTCGTGATCAATTAATTTTCCAAGAGACTGAGCACTATTATAGCGAATATACCAGTTTCGACTTTCACAGCCTTTTTTCAACGCGTCTATAGTCCTTTTCCCTGGATACGATTCAAGGGCCAGTGCACTAAGCGCAGCATATTCCCAATCTGATTCACGCCACTCCTCAACCAGACAGCACAGATATTCCCACGCCTTGTCATACTTATACTTTCGAAAATAACGAATTACTGCCAGTCGAAGCTCTCTGTCATTTTCTTCATCTTTAAGAACAATAAGTAGTCGTTCGGTAAAGTTTCCGGATATCATTCGGAAAAAGTTTACAAAACATATTTTGTAATATGTTGAATAATGAGTCCAGTTTTTCCATAATTCTTCAGCCAGCAATTCCCTGTCTCCTTGAAAAGAAAGCAAGCCATCTGTTACCATTTTTGAGCTGTGTTCTATCCGCATTCTAGTCAAAATATGATATGCTTTTATCACGTGTTCAGGCTGTCCGCCAGCATACAAGGCATAGAGTGCATTTTCGCGGCAGTAGATAGAATGATCCGATACAAGCCATTCCATCTGAAGTGCAAACGGGTCTCTGGCTCCCGGACCACACAGATGATGCTGCTCTATGATGTATGCCATAAGTGCTTTCTCCATGCCTCTTTTTTTCATATAAGCACTACTGAGCTTATAGAACAGATCTCTGTTATTTCTGACCCATTTTTCTATATCTTCCTGTTTTCCCTTCGCTTCCAGTTCTTCTACTGCCTGTTGGAATAAAATAAGTCCAGAGCTTTTGCTCAATTTTCTAGTCCAGAATTTTTCTTCTTTTTGGGATATCTTTTCGACTCCTGATGTTTCAAGCATTTCACAAAGTTTGTTCATATACTTTCTTACCATTTCAGGATCTCTTTTTCTCTTAAAAAAGTCTCTGGCGAAATAAACCAAATTAAACAATAAAAGACATATACATATGGCCATATATAAATAAATTAACAAATTTACTTGAAATACCATGAAAACTATCGCCCTTTCATATATTAACCACCCTTTAGGATTTAATCCTTATCCTTCCACAATTCCTGCAGATCGTAATATCCTTGTTTTAATCGTTCATGCCATGTGGGATTTGTGCCCCATCCTTTCAATTCAACCGTTCCCATTTTAATAGGAAACTGCACATTTGCATCTGTCCCTACACCGGCATACATCTCTGAAATTTCTATTCCTTCTATTCCATAATTTTCATAGTAATCATCATGGATCACCATCTCCGAAGGATTATAGAAGTTCAACAAAGACCATGGTAATCTGATCTCAATCTCATCCCCATTTACAATAAAATCAGATAATGAGTTGAAATCCGCCGAATCCGGATTCCCATTTCCATACGTAAGTGTTCCTGTATCAAAAGTTTCTGCACTTTCAAACCCTTCAGGGGTGATTTCAAAACTTGGATCATTTGCAACCTGCAGCATCAGATGTATCGGAACAAATTTTCCAGTATCTTTTTCAGGGACATTTAGATATGCGTCTTCACCATAAACTCTCTGAGAATACATCGCTCTTAGCGCTTCATATCTTTCCTGTACAAGAATTTTGGTATCCTCCCGCCCTGAAATAATCAGTACAAAATCCGCCTCTTGTTCAAATAGCGGCGCTATACCGTCGCATGCTGTGCTTCCTGATTTTGGTGTCGTATCAATCGGAACATAAAGTGTTTCATTTCCAAAGTGAAAATCATCCTTGTGAACTCTGAAATAAACATATTTTTCATCATACTTGCAACTAAGCGACATGGTATCCGTCTCCATCACTATATCTGTTTCTTCCCATTCCGAAACATCTCCGTCAACATAGCAGACACTCTCTACTTCACCCGGATCAAAAGACAGAATACCAAAATACTGTTCATTCGTCTGATAGTCACTCCAGTAACACGTCTTTGTCAAATCCGTATAAGCCATAGTGTTCCACGTTCGCTTGAACCATTCATCCTGCCAGGTAAACGCTACAGATCCTGCGCACCCTGATGCCATGATATCCTTGTAGCACTGTACTAGTGCTTTTCCTTGTTCCTCCTCGCTCATCCCACCTTGTGAACGCCCTGTATTTCGATCCGACTGCGCTCTTCCTCTCGATGAAGGAACTCCATATTCCGAGATAATAACCGGCATGGTATGATGTGCGTTTATTGCAGTTAGATATGCCCTATATGAGTTAAACGTCCCGTCTTCGTCTATAAATTTTTCTCTGCTTTCAATCTTCATTCCCAGAACATCCATGAATCCGAGATAATCCGGGAAATACGGATAGATATGGTAAGACGCAAACTGTCCTGATAGAAACTCATCTGTCGTTTTTATATGCTCTACATCCACCTGTTCAAATTTTCTAAAATACCATTCTACAATCTGATCCCACTCAAGCGGATCTGTTGTTGGCCAGTTAGAAAAAGCAATCAGACGCTGACTTGAATATTTTTCCGTTTCGTATTCTATAATCTTATCCCCTACCTGCGCAAGCATTGCTTCAAAAGGCGTTGCTTCTTCTGTCGTGCGCATATATTTCCCCTCATACGAATCCCTTTCCTCCTGCATATGATCCGTAAAAGCAACTGTTGTATCTTCCCACTCCACACCTAGGATATATCCCAGCACCCATGGAGAAATATCTTTTGTATAACTCCCGCTCCCAAGATCTTCTCCTAGTGAAAAACGCTTATTTCCATGTATCATATCCACCAGAATCCTGGAATCCTTCAGAAACTCATTAAGAAAATCTTTGCTGTAGGCATCTCTGTGTGAGTAAAGAACATAATCATCGATCCATACTCCATGGATAATATAAAGTGGATCGGGATTATCATGATTAAATTCCCAGACAGCATCATAAAAATCATCCTGTAGCAGGGTGTACACCCTCACACAGTTGGCTCCCATATCCTTAATCATCCGGAACCATCTCAGATAGGTTTCCTTATCAATAGCATAATCCGTAGCAAAATGACCAGGAATTCCCACTCCCATATTAACACCGCGTATTTCAAATGGTTCCATTCCGTTCCCAGTATCCACAAGAATCTCCTTGTCTGAAACTGTTGTAAACGTTTTAACCTCTTTATTCATGTTAAAACTAAGGGTACTCCCTATCCTGTCAGAAACAAACATCCAGCAGGTCACCGCTATAATGACTGCTGTACATGCTATAATAAACTTTTTCATATGTATCTCCTGTAATCTTAAACGACTCATCTTTTTCCGTTAAAACTGATCAGTGGTTAAATTTTTTAACGGCAGATTCATGACAGTATTGTTTTAATACCTCAATATTCTCATCCAACCACTCCAACCTCCCGATCAACTCATCCGTCATCTGACCCACAGCCTCCTCGTAGCTTTCCGGATTTCTTTCATCTGGATGAAGCTTGTTTCGACTGTCGAGATTCTCGGAATTAAAGCTATATCCCCATACAGCATAATTCCGGTTCACAGCTTCTCCCTGATATTCTGTTACATCCTGTATATACTGCAAAATATTTTCATTGCTTAATATTCCCTGTCGGAATTCCCTATATCTATCAATAATTAAATTGATATAGTTCTCATCTTTTATCATCATCCAGAACCATGGTGCCTGTACAGAAACAAACTGTCGTATATGAAAGTCATCTTCGTTGTCCGTACTTATATTGCCGAGATCATTGTTAAAATCCCATACACATGGCTTGATTTTTCCATTTACATCTTTATAAAAATAAGTAGACAGATTCCCCGTATCATGCTGAAGAAATACTTCTGCAATAATAAAATAGTCAGCAAATTCTTCAATATCGACATAATTATTAAATCCATAAGCAAGCGTATCGTAATCATAAGAATATAACGCTTTTTCAAATTTGCTAAGATCTTTTTCAATGTAGTCCTTGATTGCAGGTGTAATCTGCTCTTCTCCCGGATAAACAAGATCAAAAAATGAATCTTTTCTAAGTACAGATACATATTTTGTAAAATTATTCAGTGCAGATACCGGAAGACTTGTAGCATTATCAATTTCTACAATGTAGCCTGTAACATTTTTCGTTAAGTTTGGGCGCGCTATATCCACTCTTCCTTTACCCCTGCTGATAGTTTCCATCATCACATAAACTCCCTGATACGCCCCGTTCAGAATCACCTCACAAAATCTGACATCTGGTGCAAAATCCATAAGCTCACCAGAAAAATTCATAGCTATATAATTACGCATCAGAGTTTTATCTAAAAATGGGCCGTGGAGTGCCCAGTCATGTGCCGCCTCCATACCCATTATCCTTCTATCCTGCTCAGTACCATCTCCATCTACTGTCGTAACAGCGTAAGATTTTTTATCAAACCATCTCGAGGTATTTCCCCGGACTCTTATTCTTATACTTGTACTAACTGCGGGTTTGTCATTGACCGTATTATATGTATCCAGATTGTCAATAATCTGCATCGTTGCGGCAAGTTCACTTTCTCCTTCTGACGTAGTCGTATATTTTCTATGTGAATATCCTTCTTCATAATATGGCACTCCAGGAATTTCTTCAGAGGTTTCTATTTTAACCACGGGCAAATGCGTTTTTAATTTTTCTATGTCTACTGCCTCGCTGTTATACTGAGATTCTGATATTTGTTCCGCATTTATGGCTTCCTGTACATCCGGGATTGTATCTTCTACTGAAAGGTATTCTTTATGTTGATGTGTTCTGTATTTTTTCCCTCCCAGTTCTGTCTGAGTCCAAAACGTACCGATTACTGTAAGTGCTGCTATAATCAGTACCCAATATTTGTTTTTCAAAATATTCCTCCTTTGACTGTTTCAAGAATGACACACTAACACTATTAGTTACTAATATCATCATCCTGAGCAACTACATTCACATATTCCACGTGTTCAATCTCATATAGGCAGTCCGCAATACTCTCTGCGCGGTTGCTTGCTTTCTCAAATATTTTCAGCGGAATCTCATAAATCAGTTCTACTGTCTGTTCGGTGGTATTTTCAACTCGCAGATCAATTCTCCGTGAAAAATATTCACTAACAACAGACATAATTCTTTTATCCGTACTTCTTGCTCCCCGAACAATCAAAAGCATACGACTTTCATTCTTAATTCTGCCAAGAACGAGAAGTATCAGAAATACAATTGCACTACCGATTCCCGCTGTTATGTAATCTCCAACTCCACATGTAAGACCAACTACTACTGTCCAGAAAATATATACCGTATCTCTCGAATCCTTGATAGCCGTCCTAAAACGGACAATTGACAAAGCACCTACCATACCGAGCGATAACGCCACGTTATTACCGATTGCCGTCATAACTACTGTTGTCAGAACAGCAAGTACAACGAGGCTTGTATTAAACTTCCGACTGTATATTGTACCTGTATGTGACATATAGTATGAAAAATAAATCACAAATCCCAACGCCGCAGCAACAAGAATTTGTGTTAATATTTCTGTCATACTTAAAACTTCTACCTGCTGAATTAATTCATTTAAAAAACTTCTCATTTAACTCTCTCCTCCTTAAAATCTAAAAACTGCCTGACGGGCAAGTGCATATTTACTGACTGCCGTCTCACTTTTATTACTGATTTGCAAAATATTTTTTATATAAGCCAACAGAAAATTGTTATATTTCACCTCCATTACTACACACCCTGGATGTATAACTGGAAAACAGCCTGCATATTCTTCCAAAAATCTTCCAGTTAATTTTGACGCTGATATATTGCTGTCAAAGGTAATCCTTGTGTCATTTTCTTTGAAAACAAACGCCATTCTCTTATATTCAACAATGACTTTCGGTATATAAAAATTCATCTTAAGAACACCATAACATTCCGTTGCAAAAGGATCACTATATTCAAGAAGTACTTCATAATGTCCCTTCATTAATTCTTCAGCATGTTCTCTGGAAATAGTCAGGGAACGCTTCAACTGATTACTTCCCTGTTTTTGTTTCATCTCTAAAAGTGCTGTCCTACTTTGAGGACTGTAAATCCGCAGACGCATTTTCCTGCGACACTCAACACCCGCCAATTTTTCTTCAAAATCTTTATTTCCCAATGTATCGAAGTACAGGGAACGTACCATATATCCATCCTTACCGTTATGAGAATCTTCTTTAAATAGTTCAGCAAACTGACGGCTAAAACGATAATACTGTTCCCCGCTTATTAGAAATTTTCTTTCCTGACGAAACACCTTTTTAATCTGCATTCTTTTCCTCCAACATCTCTCTTACGGGTCTGCTCCAATGATAATCTCTGGTCACATTTATATTTTTATATTCCTTCTGAAGTTTCTCCCAAGTCTCTTTCGCATTGTCGATTCCCTTATTCCGATAAGTTTTATTTTCTGTAAGACCATGCTTTCCAACCTCCTGAAACTCCAATATGCAATGTAACTCCTTTCCATATTTTTCAGAAAGCGCAGCCTCTGTTCTGATTGCCTCGATTTCATTACCGCAGCTATAATTCATAACCGCTACTTCATCACAAGTCTCTTTTATTAGTTCTTCAAGCCCTGACGTCAATCCCTGATTGTCATAATGCCGTGGTATACAAATCGCTGTACGGAGATGATTTTTTTGAGCGAATTTATATCCTTTTTTCATACAGCTTATATATCTGTCCATATACTCTTCCGGATTCTCTTTCCAGGAATCCGATATATACGGTTCTATATCCAACATAACTCCGTCAAACTTCTCTTTTTCTGAAGATTGTACATTATACTGAACGATTTTTTCCAGATGTGCCAACAGCGTTGCTCCATCCTCTTCATATCCCCATTCTACAGCGCCAAGGAGTGCATACACTTCTATCTTCCTATTGTGTAAGGCTTTTACAAATTTTCCTGTAGCCTCCACTTCTGTCATTCCATTTGTCTCCTGATACCACTTGGTAATTCCAAGCTCTTTTGCAAGGTAAAGTGCCTCCTCCGGTTCACAAACAGCTTCCTCTGACCACTCGAACATTCCTGTTTCCTGATATACCTTGTCCTGTTCTTTTCCTTTTCTGACACAGCCGTATACTGTCAACATAAATATAAAAATATATACTACAGTAGCCGTTCTTCTCTTGCTTTGTTTCACTCTATCGCATCCTCCCTACATTATTCACGAATCATTTTTACCTATAGAAGGCTTGATTTCGCTACAATCGTCTACCAGATAGAGACCAATACCAAAACAATGCTCAAAATCAAGCTGACTTTTGCTTTCAGAACTTTCTGCATTGACAAATTTCCTTTCCCTTTTGAGATATTTTCTTATATATTATCATCGAAAGTAGCTTTCCCAAAATCAATAGAATTTGCACGAGTGGACATTTTTCTGCGCGAATGGACATTATAGCGATTGACACTTGTTCTCTTTCGGGATACGCTTATAAAAAAGAATCCATCTGGTCAGATCATCAATCTGAGTCCACATAAGCAGAAAACCAAGCAGGATCAGTATGACAATATACAGAATACATTTCTTTTTATCTGCCTCAATTCTTCGATAGGTTCTGGTGTAATCAATTACTTTCTTTTCTTTCATAGACCCCTCCTTTTGTCTCGCCTCGCTACGTAACTCTACATCGAAGTCTCTCAGAAATTTTTCACATCTCCTCCCCGTAGATTACAGCACTGCAGCCCTTCTGCTTTTTGCTCTGATACATTGCCCTGTCAGCCTTTCTGTATAACTGATCAAAAGAAACCTCTTCATATCCATCATAAAAACACGCACCCAGACTTATTTCTATGTTCTTCCCCTGCATCTCTATGATATCTATCTGTCGGATATTTTCAAAAAATCTCTCAAAAAATTTCTCTGCTACCCTTTGTTCCAGCATTCCCGGTATAAACATGGCGAACTCATCACCTCCGAGGCGCAAAACCACATCGCTGTCACGACATGTTTTCTGTAGTTTCTCCGCAATGGCTATGATCACCTTATCTCCTACAGAGTGTCCGTAATTGTCATTGATGGATTTAAATTTGTCACAGTCGATCAGGCAAAGCAATCCTCCTGTTTTTTCCTTTAAAAATTCAGTAATCTTTTTTTCTCCGCTTCCACGATTACATAATCCTGTCATAAGATCTGTCTGCGCCAGATAAATCAGCCTGTTCTCACGCTTTTTTTCTTCTTCTATACACTCAATACAGAAAAGTACATGCAGAAGTTTTCCATCTTCATCGTAGTCTACAGGAATAAATCTGCTTCGGTTCCAGCCTGATATTTTATCTGTAAATTCATGTGTTATGCTGTTTTCTCCAAGAAGCCGTTCTTCCAGCGTACTGATATCTACAAACTCCAGTGATTCCTGAAGTTGTGATTCCGTACACATTTTCTCAGCGATATTCTTGATATGTCCGCAAAAATCATCTCTGATTTCATATTCTCCCATTTTAAAATCTTTTCCCAAATATTCCGCAATCTGATCTGTCATTTTTATAATATGATATCTTTTTGTCTGCACATCAACCAAATACATAGATGCATAGATTTTGGAAAGCGACGAATAACTGCTGAGCTTTGCCTCTTTATTTGACTTTATAAACGAATTACGCAATTTCAGAAATGAGATAAGAAGCGTTCCTATCATATCCAGAAAAGTAGTAAGTCCCCTGTAATCACTCTTTGGAGGATTATCCACACCGAAAAAACCACTTATCTCATCTTTATAACGCAAAGGACATACCACCACATTTCTCACATTCTGCGCTTTTAACATATCATACGATGCGCGATGTTCTTCTTTGATATCTTCTATATCAGTGATAATGATACTTTCGCCTTTGGAAAACGTATCATACCACCACTTTATTACGTCCATATCGACATTCTGCAATCTGTCTATCTCAGGAATTACTCCCTGTGCACACCATTCATACGTATTGTCTGTGCAATGTCTTTCTTTACAATCTTCGAAAATATATATTCTGTCAGAACCGATATGTCTGCCGAAAAAGCGGATAAATTCATTAATCTGCTCGTCAGGTGTATTGTAATTGAGTGCGGATCTAAGTGCTTCATTTATGACCAGTTCATACTTTATGATTGTCTTCATGTTGCTTTCCTCCTGAATGTCGTTCTCATCTTATTTTTTTACATTCAAGCCAGATGGAAAGACCTAAATTTTTTCAATAATTCTGTCACGAAACGACAGAAAATGACACGAATTGTAAATCCATGGTATTGTTTTGTGATATATTGTTACCGGATAAATACTCTCAAACTCCTCATACTTCATCCTCTGTCTCTTCATAATCCTCATAAGACCTAATCTCTGCATAAAGATGTGTGTCTCCTTTCACATTTTCCTCTGGCTCATGCAATTCTTTACATTCCTTATCTGTATACAAAACGTAATAAGAACTATCATCATGAAGCATGATCCATACGTGATTATCTGCAGGAACAGTGATTGCATAATCCTTTTCCAGCTCTGTGCCAGGAGCTGCAGTAACTGTTACATTACGTACATCACCTTCTGCTTTTTCTGCTTCCTCGTACTTTTCGCAGAGATCTGCTACATCCTCAGATCTGTCCACGCCGTAGGAGAATTCCATCTTCGAAGCTTCTTCTGAAGTGCCGTCCTTATGATTCAGAATCTGAGTATGTTTCAATGGTCTGTAATCATCCGAAGCAACCACATATTCCATAGAAATCCAGTCTCCCTCTGTGTAGGATTCTCCATCTCCCTGAGAATTCAATGCGCTCTGAGTAAGTTCTTCAGGTACCTTTGTCTGTATAATGATCGTATCACCATCTTCCTTCATATCCGTCACTTCTTCCTCTATGGTTTCATCTGTGTAAAAGCTTATAAGATCATCTGCATTTCCATCTGCTTCATCAATATACAGACAGGAGAGGTACTCGTCTCCTTCTTTTCCGTATTTTAATTCGCCATCTTTATAGAGCATCTGGGTAGTACCATACATATCTACATACATCACTTCAGAATCTTCATAGTCATATACCTTTGTATTCTGCAGTATATATTCACAGGTAGCTTCATAGCTTTTATGATTGCTTACAAGACTGTCTGTTTCTCCTGCTTTCATCATCTGTTCCAGTGCATTGTCTTTTGTCAGTTCAGGTAACGTATCCGATGCCTGAACACTCACACATCCTGCTCCCAGAGTTCCCATAATCAGTGCCGTCACAATAATCATTCTTTTCTTCATTTTTTAGTCTCCTTTTCTTATATTTTTTCCTTTACGATGCCAGTAAAGCAAACTTTCGGGCATATATACCGTATCAAAAGCTCTCCTCATTTTGACAGTTTTCTGAATCTATATTATTTATGTTATTTGAATTTGACTTCTCTGTCTATATTTTTGCGTGAATAGTCAAAATATGGTGTGAAAAGACCTTCATATGATTTGATTTTGCCCTCTGCCAATGGTATACTTATTTTTAATAAGTAACCTGGCCATTATCTATCTTTATGACAGGAGGGTTTTATGATAGCATTGCGTTATTTCTGCGGATTTTCTCTTCAGATTTTTCCTTATGCATTTTTCTGTTTGTATCCATTCCGGGATCGTTTCCGCCTAAGCACAAAAAAGACAATGCTCATGGCACTGTCCATTTTTATTGTAATGGTCATTCCGTTTTCTCTTATCGCACAGTTCAACATCGGCGGTGATTACAGAGAGCTGATCTGGAATGTTATCTTTTATATTGCCCTGCTACTGTTCGGAATATTTTACTGCTTTAGCATCCAGGCGAAAGCAGCAGAAAAACTATTTGTATTTTTTGTTGTAATGAGCTACGGATTCTTTGTTACAAGCACCGTTACCTTTTTGCACCGTACTTTCCGGTTTCCATCCGATTATTTTATGTATCCGCCCTTTGCACTGGCTCTCACACTTATCATAAATCTAGTTCTTGCGAAACCATTTCTCATGCTGATGGAGCGAATCCGTACTATGATCAATGCAGATCTGGAATCACGGATCTGGAAGATTCTCTGCTCCCTCCCTGCTTTGTTTATTCTGATTGCCAGCATTGCACAGTTCTCAAGCATAATAAATCTTTCCAATAATATAGTTGTCCATGTTATGTTTGTACTGTTTGCAGTATTTGCTTTCATGGTGTATGCCGTATTCTTCAGTGTCATGGGATACATCCGCAGCAAACAGGAAGAACAGCGGATTTCCGAGCGCATGCTGGAAAGCTATCGTAATCAGGCAGAAAACAATGAACATATCCTGGAAATACACCATGAAATCCGGCATCATATGAATGCCCTGTCCTCTTATCTTAATCAGGAGGACTATGCAGGTGCCAGACAGTATACACAGAAATTTACTGAAGAAGCCGAAGAGCTTCCTTTTGTCACCTACACAGCCAATGCTCTGGTCAATTCCATCCTTTCAGAATTTGCAGAACGTGCCAGCCGTTATAAAGCCATAGTGGAGTACAGTATTGTCATTGGCAGAAGTCTCAACATGGAAGATATTGATCTGTGCCGAATGTTGACAAATATATTGGAAAATGCAGTAGAAGGGTGTCAGAAGGTTTCTGAAGAACAACGGATCATCCGGCTGAATCTCCATTCAAAGGGAAATTTTCTGTTTATTAAATGTGAAAACTCCTGCAATGAGGATAACCTGAGAATCACGAATGGAAAATATAAATCCAGTAAAAAGAACAGTGACAAACACGGTTACGGTCTTAAGATCATCAATGGAATCGCCGAAAAATACAATGGTATACTGAACGTACAGGTACGTGGTGGCTTTTTTGCTGTAACAACAACGCTTTGTCTTGACGAAAATAACGATTAATAGGAGGCTTTCACTATGTACCATATTGTCATCTGTGATGATGAACCGATTTTTTTAACACAGATATCAGAAATGATCATCGATATTTTAGCGTCCATGGGAGAATCCTGCGAGATTCGAAAATATACTTCTATTTCAGAATTAAAAAATACATTGCAGAATACTCCCAAAAGCTGTGACATTCTGATTCTTGATATTATGCTGGGTGAAAACAATGGGATCAGCTTTGCAGAATGTCTCCGTGACACTGAAAACCAAATTCCCGTTATCTTCATTTCCAGCAGTAAGGAATTTGTATTCGATGCATATTCTGCTGAACCTGTAGGTTATATCCTTAAGCCGGTCAGCCGTCAAAAACTTGCAGAAGCACTAACCCGTGCAATCCGACATCTGATCCCGAAATCCATTATAATCGACACTCCGTCCAGAACTGTATCCTTTCATATCAGGGATATTACCTATATTGAAATAATCAATAAAGAACTGCAGATTCACCTTCAGGATGGTACTGTCACGAAGATATATAAGTCCCTTTCTGCAGTCCGTGAAATTCTGCCGAAAGATATCTTTGTACAATGTCACAGATGCTACATTGTTTCTCTGTATGCTGTCCGTTCAATCCGACGTTTTGAAATCACACTGAATAATCATGAAATAATCCCGGTCAGCAAATACAGCTACCGGGATGTCCAGGAACAATTACAGCAATACGCTGCAAAATGGTTTTAATTTCTCCAAACAGCTCAAAAATCATTTCATCTCTCGCAATTATCTTTTATCAGTCAATCAGCTATAAATGCAAACAGCAGAAAACGGCGGTCTTATCGACCGCCGTCCAGACTGTAAACAACCACCGTTTTAACCGGTGGTTGTTTACCAGTTTTCCTTCAGATTCCCAGAACAGCAGATATCTTAATCTCTTTTTCCGTTTCACTGAGGTCAAAATCGCCGCCGTCTTCCACAGTCATATGTACCTCATACAGTACGTCTTCGGATAATGTATCCGGTGTTTCACCATCTTCTGTCTGAATATGCCATTTCTCTGCCGGAACTTCTTTCAAGGTACCATCTGTACCATATGCATACAGCTTCAGAGAACCTGTTTCCCCGGAGATTCCTTTCATACGTATTGCAACGGTCGTATTCGGATGTACGTTCTCAATTGTGATCGTATTCAGCCATCCTTCCACATCTCCCTGGCCGCCGTCTGCCGCAAATTTCTCCTGACTTAACACATTGCGCATTGCCTGATCCAGATCCACCTTGCGGTAAGGCATTTCCGGCAGATATACAAACCTGTCCTGAAGTCTCAGCAGTTCCAGATAACCAGTCGGACAATAGAGCGCATTTCCGCTGTTTCCCGCATACATACCAATAGCCATGTTGTTGTATCCCGGTTTGTCAGAAATATCCATGGTAAACACAGTCTCGCCTGTCTCAAAATCAAGCATGATATACTGCCACATACCAGTTTCCATATCCTGAACATATCCGTAAATATATCCTGTTGCAGTGGACAGCTTCATCATGGAAGTGTCAGACAGATCACTTCTGCACCAGATACTCTTCATCTCATATCCGTCCTCCGTCTTAACTGTATCCACGCGTTCTATACCCGGCGCGATCATTTTATTGCCCTGTCTCAGCCAGCCCACATCATAAATATTCTCATAGCTTTGTATTGAGGAATCATTATCTGCTTCTCCAAGCTTCGCACTTCCTGCACCAAACCAGTTACATACGATCGTGCTTACTGTTCCCTCTCCATCATCATATACAATTGCAGAATTTTCCACAGACACCTGTGTACCTTCCGGAAGCTCATCTATAACAGGCATACTCGCAACCTGTTCTCCTGTTTTCATATCCACCGCAATAAGATTTACCGGATCCTGATTATCTGTAAACATAACCAGATCCTTGGTCAGAGACGGGGAACATCCACCTCCCCATGCAAGACCGCCACCTGTCGTCTCATCGCCTTCTTTGCTTTCCTTGGCACCCACACTTTTATAGGAAGTTTCCCAGACTTTTTTCACACCATTATCCGCCTGGAGCAGATAACACTTCAGATTTGTCAGAATGACCGCACCCTCCTTAGATGCCGCAATACCATTCTCTGCACCCTCTCCCGGTTCCAGTTCATATACAAACACTGCATCTGACAGATCCACATCTTCTCCATTCAGGATCTTATCGATAGCTGCACGTGAAACATAGCCAAAGGTTCCCTGCTGTTTTCTGTCGGGATAAATACGGAAGCCTCCTGTTGCAAACCAGAGATTTCCCTCATAATCAAAAACTACAGATAACAGATTCTGATCCAGTGTTTTTCCAAGCGCTGCCTCTGCTGCCGCTTTAATGTCAATATCCAGAACCTTGTCAAATTCCGGAAGTACATTTCCCTCCTCATCTGTAGCCTTAAGCATAAGTACCCGATTATCGTTCGTCGGACACACAATGCGATTGCTCTCATCTACAAAAGAATATGAACTCTGTATCAGATAGCTTCCATTGTCATGCTGTTTTGGTGAAAAATAGCCCAAGGTCTGTGCCTCATCTGCATTAATATCACGGATCGCCAGGCCACCCAGAAGCGGAACCACAGAATGTCCATAGGAATCAAAAAAGACTGCCGGGGAAGCATTGGGATTAACTTTTTCATAAGAAACATTGATCTCAGAATAAATATCAACAGGCAATACCTCATCTGTTGAATCTGTATTATAGCAGTCATGATGAATATTGGAATCACTTGCTGCCATATAAGGATTCTCGTCGATAACCTTCGGTGTAAGTGTCTTTATAGGCAGTTCTGATGTCTGACCTGCATTTTCCTCTGTCTGTGTTTCTTCTACCTGTGTTTCCTCTGCACATACCATATTTATTGACGGTTCAGATGTTGTAGCTGCTATAAAAGCGATCATTGCAAGAATTAAAGCTCTTTTCTTCATAATTGTTTTCCTCCTGAGTGTTTTTGTCATATTACATTTCTGCGTTCAAACCAGATGGAGAGTCCTTCTTTTATTTTCTGCTCTTCCACAGGTTTCATAAAAAAATATTCTATCCGCAGCCTGAACGCATGAAGTGAAAAATCAAGGTCACTGCACCAGATGATTCCACATTTCGGATACAGGGAACGAAGATGTTCTGCTGCATTCAGACCGGACACACCCGGTAATGCGAGAAACACCACTGCCGGTACTGTTTTCAATGTCCGTGCAAAAAACTGTTCCTGATTCTGATAGATTTCAATCAATGGAAAAACTTTCTTTTCTGTACAGTAATTTCTGATGTATTCCGCACAGTTCTGTCCTTCCTGTTCCTGATCAGTCAATATGGCAATACAATACACGACACCCCTCCTCTTCCATTTGATGTACTCCCATTTGTTATCCTCATTATAAAAAAAACGGAATTTTTTTCAATAATTCTGTCACGAAACGACAGAAAATGACACGAATTGTAAATCTATGGTATTGTTTTGTGATATACTTATAGCAGAATTTTATGATATCAGGGTCAAAAGGACAAAAAGTCGTTCGTGCTTGCACGATAAGACTTTTGAACTTGGGACCCGCCAAACATGAGAAAGCAGCGATTTACGTAGTAAATCAGCGGATTTCGAATGTTTGAGAATTGCGGGAGCTGCTTTGCAGCGAAGCAATTCGTAGATATCAAGTTAGGGGCAAAATGCCTTTTGACCCTAACATCATTTTATAAATAAAGGAAGATTTACTATGAGAATTGCAATTGTTGATGATATTTCAGAAGAACGGACACTGCTTCACAACAGACTGGAATCTCAGTTTTCCAGGCGCAATGTCCATACAGATATATTTGAATATGAAAATGGAGAAACTTTTCTCACTTCAGCGAAGGAATGCCCTTTCACTGTAGCGTTTCTGGATATTTATATGAATGGTTCTAACGGAATTGATACAGCAAAAGAACTTCGCAGATCAGATACTGACTGTCTGCTGATCTTTACAACAACTTCCACTGACCATGCATTAGAAGGATTTCAGGTCCGGGCTCTGCACTATCTTGTAAAGCCCTACAGTGAAAATGATATTTCCGCACTGGCCGATGAAATCCTTTCCCGCATCCCGGATTCCGGGAAATACATAGATGTAAAAGTAAACGGCAGTAATATTCAGATTCCCTTCCGGAAAATAATCTACGCAGAGCATTTTTCCCACATGATCCACATCCACACTGACGGTGAAAGGGAACTGATGACCCGTCAGTCCTTTGATTCCTTCATAACCTCCCTGAAAATGGATCCACGCTTCTATCAGTGTAACCGGGGCGTTGTGATCAATCTGGAGCATGCCGTTGATTTTGACGGAACAGGCTTTCGCCTTGATAACGGAAGCAATGTCTCTGTCAGCCGGAAGCTGCTGAAAAACGCCAGACAGACATTTATGGAATTTCTGTTCCAAAGGAGGTCATGAAATGACTGACATACTTCGCCCTGTACTTGAACTTTTCGTAATCATTCCCGGCATACTGCTGGCATATCTGCCTGTAAAGAACTATCTGAGGCAGACACCGCTTAAGCTGACAGCATGGCTTCTTCCCCTTCTTCTGGGAATCTGTATTTTGGGAGGGGCAGTTTGCTGTGCCCTGCAAATTCCCACCAGATGGTTCCTGTTTCCTCTGCTGCCTGTCATTATGCTCATTTACCATAAAACATTAAAAATCTCTGTCTGGAAATCCGTCAGTATTTTTCTGGCAGTCTTCGCAGTTTTTACATGTGTCAAAAGTCTGTCCCGGGCAGTCAATGCACTTATGACTGCTGACCTGCATATTACAGAAAACGAACTGTGGTTGCACACTGGTGCCGGAATTTTCTATAATGTCATCTGCCTGCTGTTTGTTCTGGCAGCCTGGTATCCTGCCTGCCACTGTGTACAGACAATGGTCACAGACGAGAACTTTGCTCAAACCTGGTATGTATTCTGGATCCTTCCGGTAATCTTCATCGGAGTGAATCTTTTTATGATTCCTAAATACCGCGGTACTTTATATACCGGGCGAGTCCTGCAGTGTTATATTGTTTTCAGTCTTGTACTGCTCATAATCCTACTTCTGTTTTATGTTATGTTTCTTATGATGGCAGTCAGCCTGAACAGAAATGCCAGACTTCAGCAGGAGAACCATTTTCTTTCCCTTCAACAGGAAAGATACGAGAATCTCTGCATGGCCATTGAAGAAGCAAGGCAGGCACGTCACGATATCCGCCATCATTTTGTCCGTCTGTCCGCTCTGGCAGAACAGGGTGACATAGAAAAAATTAAAGAATATCTCTCTGCTGCAACCGGCAAAATCTCTGACTATAACCTGCATTTCTGTGAAAATCAGGCTGTTGACAGTGTTTTCGGATATTATTCCACCATTGCAGAAAGAGAAAACATTCCTTTTCATGCAGTGGTTTCCCTGCCTGCTGATCTTTCCATAGATGAGATCAATCTGTGCCTTGTGTTCTCCAATCTGCTGGAAAATGCCATCCAGGCAAGTGTAAAAACAGCGCCCGCCCGCAGAAAGATTAATGTGGAAGTTTATCCCCACCATAATCATCTGCTTCTGATCCATGTGGAGAACACCTTCGATGGCAAAATACAGCAAAAAAATAATATTTTCCAATCCTCCAAACGCTCTGGAAACGGCATAGGAATCGAATCTGTCCGCCACATTATCGACAAAAACGGCGGTGCCTGTGACTTTACCTATAAAGATGGTATTTTCTCTGCAAAAATAATGCTCCGGATATAATCAGTTATTGATTATACCCGGAGCATTTTGCAAAAATATTCAAATATCTCTTGAAGTATCTAAAATTATTCCATACACTCATCCAGAATTGCAGCCATCTTGTCGATGTGTTCTTTTGTGATCACAAGCGGAGGTACGATTCTGAGTACATCACTGCCTGCAGAGATCACCAACAGTCCTTTTGCCAGCGCAGCCTTTACAACTTCACCAACCGGGCGGCCCTGGATCACGATTCCCTGCATGAAGCCCATGCCTCGTCTTGTTGCAGCGCATTCATGTTTTGCAACAATTTCAGCCAGCTTCTGTTCCAGATACGGAGTCATTTCCTGTACATGTTCAATGATCTTATCATTCTCATAAATGTCAAATACTTTGCTGACTGCAGCACACACAAACGGGTTTCCACCGTAAGTTGTACCATGATCACCTGGCTCCAGAGAAGCTTTGGCAGCTTTCTCATTCAATACAAACGCACCTACCGGCACACCACATCCAAGAGCCTTGGCACTTGTCATAATATCCGGCTGTACACCGTATGCCTGCCATGCAAAATAATGTCCGGTTCTTCCCATACCGCACTGAATCTCATCGAAGATCAGCATAATATCTTTCTCATCACAGATCTGACGCAGACCTTCCAGAAATTCCTTCTTCGCCGGATAGATACCACCCTCACCCTGAACAACCTCAGTGATAATTGCGCACGTCTTATCTGTGATCTGAGCCTTTACGCTCTCAAAGTCATTAAAATCCGCAAACTTCACACCACCCATCAGAGGCTCAAAGGGCTCTCTGTAATGAGCAGTTCCTGTCACGGAAAGTGCTCCGATACTTCTTCCATGAAAGGAATGGTTCATGGCAATGATCTCATGATCTGCATGTCCGTCACGTACATATGCATATTTCTTAGCTGCTTTTAAAGCACCTTCGATTGCTTCTGTACCACTGTTGGTAAAGAATGCCTTGCTCATTTTACTTGCCTTTACCAGCTTCGCACCTGCTTCGATGATCGGCTCATTGTAATATAAGTTGGAAATATGCATCAGCTTATCAATCTGATCTTTTAATGCTTCATCATATCCCGGATAATGATATCCCAGAGAATTTACAGCAATACCTGCTGCAAAATCCAGATATTCCTTTCCCTCGGAATCATATAAATAACATCCCTGTCCCTTTTCAAAAACAACAGGAAAACGATTATAGGTGTGAAGGATACTCTCTTCGGATTCCTTCATCTGTTCATTCATGTTCATTGTAATATTTCTCCCCGTCTTCTCTCAGAATCGCAGTACCAATACCTTTGTTTGTAAAGATCTCCAGCAGTAAGCTGTGAGGAATTCTTCCGTCAAGGATATGGACTCTGTTAACGCCTTCTTCAATGGCATCAATACAGTTTTTCAGCTTCGGAATCATACCTCCGCCTACATAACCGTCATCGATCAGTTTCTGTGCTTCATCTACATGAAGTTCAGAGATCAGGCTGGACGGATCATCCTTGTCTTTATAAACGCCTTCAATATCAGAAAGGAATGCAAGCTTCTCAGCATGAACAGCCTCTGCAATGGCACATGCCGCATCATCCGCATTAATATTATAAGTAGCAAACTCATCGTCATAACCTACCGGGAAAATGATCGGCAGGAAATCTTTCTCCAGAAGATCCTCCAGAATCTTCGGCTCAACCTTTGTAACTTCACCAACAAATCCGATGTCTCCACCCTCTGTCTGTTTCTTGCGGCATTTCAGCAGACCACCGTCTTTACCACTGATACCAACAGCATTTACACCAAGAGATTCCACCATGGCAACCAGTTCCTTATTCACCTTCGCAAGAACCATCTCTGCAATCTCCATAGTATCTTTATCTGTAACACGAAGACCGTTAATAAATTTCGGCTCCATACCAACCTTGCCAACCCAGCGGCTGATTTCCTTACCACCGCCATGAACGATGATCGGTTTGAAACCAACCAGTTTCAGAAGAACAACATCCTTAATCACGTTCTTCTTCAGTTCATCATCCAGCATGGCACTTCCGCCGTACTTTACAACTACGATTTTACGATTAAATCTCTGAATATAAGGAAGTGCCTCGATCAGCACCTCCGCCTTGTCCAAATATTTCTGATTAACCATTATTCTCTCCTTTTTCCAGTCAATGTCTGGTCTCCATCCCTGCTTATTGCTTTTCGCAATTAAAGCAGGAGACTTACCTGATTCGGTTAAAATCACCCTTATTCACAGAATTTTGTTATGAACGGTAATCTGCATTGATTTTTATATAATCATAAGTCAGGTCACAGCCCCATGCAGTTGCTGTGGCATCACCCATCTTCACATCAGCGATTGCTGTGACAGCTTCCTCAGAAAGAATCTTCGTTGCCTCTTCTTCACTGTAATCCACAGCCACACCATTCTCAATAATCTGGATCTTACCAGCCTTACTCTCAAAGAACAGATCCACCTTCTCAGGATCAAACTTCGCACCGGAATATCCCATAGCACACAGAATCCTTCCCCAGTTTGCATCATGTCCGTAGATAGCAGCCTTTGTCAGAGAAGAAGTAACAACAGACTTGCTCAATGTAACTGCCTGCTCCTTAGACTCTGCACCAATGATCTTCACTTCAAACAGCGCAGTCGCGCCCTCACCATCACCTGCGATCTTCTTCGCCAGAGTAGTATTGATATAATTCAGCGCAGCCTTGAAAGTCTCGTAATCCTCACCCTTCTCTGTGATCTCCGGATTCTCAGCCAGACCATTGGCCAGAAGAAGAACTGTATCATTGGTAGAAGTATCCCCATCAACAGAAACCATATTGTAAGTATCCTTAACATCCTCACTTAACGCTTCCTGCAGCATCTTCTTGGAAATCTTCGCATCAGTAGTAACAAACCCAAGCATTGTACACATATTCGGATGGATCATACCGGAACCCTTACACATACCACCAACAGTAACCGTCTTACCGCCAATTTCAATCTGAACAGCAACCTCTTTCTTCTTGGTATCAGTAGTCATGATTGCCTTCGCCGCCTCAGTACCAGCCTCCAGAGAACCATCCAGCTTCGGCGCCATCATCTTCACACCATTCTTAATACGGTCAATGGGAACTTGCATACCAATCACACCTGTAGAAGCAACCAGCACACTGTCAGCAGCCACCCCAAGAATCTCAGCAGCCGCATCTGCAGTCTCCTTACAATAACCATAACCTTCTGCACCAGTACATGCATTGGCAATACCACTGTTACAGATCACCACCTGTGCAGACGGATGATTATAAACAATATCCTGATCCCATTTAACAGGCGCAGCCTTCACCACATTAGTAGTAAAAGTCCCCGCAGCTACACAAGGCACCTCACTGTAAACCATAGCCATATCCGTTCTACCCTTATACTTAATCTCAGCCGCAGCCGCCGCTGCCTTAAATCCCTTAGCTGCCGTAACGCCGCCATCTATAATCTTCATAAAACCTCAATCCTTTCTATATAATAAGACAAACTATCTTGTTTCCCGTCCACATCCTCCACGCTCAGCGACTGCCGCAACTCCCCTGCGCAGTCACGTCCGTCAGACATCCACATCTCTTCCGTCCTGAAAAGTCAGCTCCGGAAATTATTTGGTTTTGAACGCATTTGCAGGGGCTGTAGTAACTCTTAGAGTTAGTAAGCCCCGAAACCGCGTTCAAAACCAAATAATTTCCGGAGCGTCCCCCTTTTTCCCTCTAACTTACGGACACATCGGCACCTGCAGTAGTCCCTCAGCCTCCTTAAATCCAAACATCAGATTCATATTCTGCACAGCCTGTCCTGCTGCACCTTTCACCAGATTATCCATAGCCCCCATCATAATAACTCTGTGAGTTCTGGGATCAATCTTAAAGTTCACATCCACATAATTACTTCCTTCCACACACTTAGTCTGCGGACAAACATCCTTATCAAGCACACGAACGAAAGTCTCATTCTCATAATACTTATCATAAACTGCCTTCACCTCTTCATAAGAAACATCCTTAGTCAGAGAAGCATAAGCAGTCACCAGAATACCACGATTCATAGGGATCAGATGAGGTGTAAAATTAATCAGCACCTCTTTGCCACACGCATAACCAAGCTGATCCTCAATCTCCGGTGTATGTCTGTGACTTGCAACACCATAAGCCTTAATATTCTCGTTTACTTCACAGAACAGATTGGCAACCTTGGCTCCACGTCCTGCTCCTGAAGTACCGGACTTCGCATCAATGATAATGGTAGACGGATCGATCAGCCCCTCTTTGATCAGCGGATAAATAGAAAGTGTAGAACATGTGGGATAACATCCCGGATTCGCAATCAGTCTAGCTTTCTTAATCTCCTCACGGTTGATCTCACATAAACCATAAACCGCCTCATCAATAAACTGCGGAGCCTTATGCTCAATCCCATACCATTTCTCATATTTCTTCACATCTTTAATACGGAAATCCGCACTCAGGTCAATAACTTTCGCCTTGGAAAGAATTCCTTCATTAATTAAAGAAGCACAAAGTCCCTGAGGCGTAGCTGTAAAGATCACATCTACTTCATCAGCTAATGCTTCCATATTATCATCCATACATTTCGCATCTACCAGCTTAAAAAAGTTCTGATAAACATCTGCATATTTCTGGTCAATGTAACTTCTTGAACCATACCACGCAATTTCCACATCTTTATGTCCCAGAAGCAGTCTCACGATCTCGTTACCTGCATATCCTGTGGCACCGATAATTCCTGCTTTAATCATAATAATTTCCTCCATCTTCGCCTCATCCGGCGATCTTCATTTCATAGTAAAACTTTACTCTATCAGAGTGCTGGACTAATTATACATCTTACCTGCATAATATGCAATAGTCATTTTTCAATGTTTTTACATGGATTTTATTTCAGTTCACGGATTTCCCCCTGTCTTTTGCTATATTATGTTGCATATTTATGCAAAAACAGATAAAACTTTTTTGCATTTTTCTATTGCATATTTATAAAAAAAGGTGTATATTATCACTTGTTAAGCGGAATCACACGAAATCAACTTATTCCGTATTGAATATTTATTCAAAAATTTCAATCAGAAATTACCGCATTTATTCAAAAATAATGCGCTGAACTCCCGACCTATTCATTTACTTTCGGCAAACGGATATCTCAGGAAATTTTTACAAATCAGGAAAATAATAAAATCCAATTTCAGGAGGAATACAATCATGAAAGAAAAAGTCGTTTTAGCATACTCAGGCGGTCTTGATACCACAGCCTTAATCCCATGGTTAAAAGAAACATTTGATTACGATGTTGTCTGCTGCTGCGTAAACTGCGGTCAGGGAAACGAACTGGACGGACTGGATGAAAGAGCAAAGCTTTCCGGTGCTTCCAAATTATATATCGAAGATATCGTAGATGAATTCTGTGATGACTTCATCGTTCCATGTGTACAGGCAGGTGCTGTATACGAACACAAATATCTCCTTGGTACATCCATGGCCCGTCCGGCAATCGCCAAGAAATTAGTTGAGATCGCACGTAAAGAAGGCGCAGTTGCCATCTGCCACGGTGCTACAGGTAAAGGTAATGACCAGATCCGTTTCGAACTTGGCATCAAGGCTCTTGCTCCTGACATCAAGATCATCGCTCCATGGCGTATGACAGACAAATGGACCATGCAGTCACGTGAAGATGAGATTGCATTCTGTAAAGCTCACGGAATCGACCTTCCATTCGATGCAAGCCACAGCTACAGCCGTGACAGAAACTTATGGCATATCAGCCATGAAGGTCTGGAACTGGAAGATCCTTCCCAGGCTCCAAATTATGACAACATGCTTGTTTTAGGTGTTACACCTGAGAAAGCCCCTGATAAAGAAACAGAAATTACCATGACATTCGAGCAGGGTGTTCCGAAAACATTAAACGGCAAAGAAATGAAAGTTTCCGAAATCATCACTGAGCTTAACAAATTAGGCGGCGAGAACGGTATCGGTATCGTTGATATCGTTGAAAACCGTGTTGTTGGTATGAAATCACGTGGCGTATATGAGACTCCTGGCGGAACCATCCTGATGGCAGCTCATGAACAGCTCGAAGAACTTACACTTGACCGCGAGACAATGGAAACCAAGAAGAAACTTGGCAGCCAGTTCGCTCAGGTTGTTTACGAAGGAAAATGGTATACACCACTTCGCGAGGCAATCCAGGCATTCGTTGAATCCACACAGAAATATGTAACAGGTGAAGTGAAATTCAAGCTGTACAAAGGCAATATCATCAAAGCCGGTACAACTTCTCCATACAGCCTGTATAATGAATCTCTTGCATCTTTCACAACAGGTGACCTCTATGACCACCACGATGCAGATGGATTCATCACACTGTTCGGACTTCCACTGAAAGTTCGCGCTATGATGTTAAAAGAAGTTGAGCAGAACAAGAAATAATTAATTGATAACAGATTCAGCCAGATGGACACTTTATTCATCTGGCTGTTTTTATTACCTGATACAGTATTGCAATTCTGTAAAAAAATGGCACAAAAAAGACACAGCCAGATGGCCATGTCCGTTTTTATCTGCTATGTTTATGATTATCTGCTTTCCAGTTCCGCACGTTTCTTATCGATAAGCTCCTGAAGTTTTTCCAACTCTTCCACTGTAATCCCATCAGATTCCAGAAGCGCATTCATCATTTCCACCGGATTAATCTTTCTGCTTTTGGCATTTCCCTTTAAATAATCCTCTCTTGAAAGAAGAGGGGTATAATTTCTTGCATACACCTTGCCGTTCATTGAAGTTCCCGCAACCTGGATCAGGTTCTCTTTCAAAAGAAGCTCCAGGCATCTTCTTACTGTCGGCATTTTCAGTTCCGGTGCAATGTCATTGATCTCAAAAGCAGACAATGGTCTTCCCTCTTCCCAAAGCACATTCATAATATCATAACGTTTACCTTTTAAGATGTCCATCTTAAGATCTCCTTCCATTTTTAACCAGATATCACTATAATACAGAAATATCGAATTAATTACAATTACAGAGACCTTACACTGATTTACAGTCCTTTTACAAATTTGTTACCAAGTTTATCCGGACAATAATACATCTTTCTACACATCACGAATCATTTCGTCATAAAACAAGCTGTTTTTTCTCAAGACGGGCATATACCCACTCTCTGAAAAGTGTATAGATGACAGATACTGTCGGAATGAAGATCAGCATTCCCGCAATTCCCATCAGACTGCCGCCAAGTGTTACAGCTACCAGTACCCAGATGGATGGAAGCCCGACAGAACCACCTACCACATGAGGATAAATCAGGTTTCCTTCTATCTGCTGCAGGATAAGGAAAAGTCCCAGAAACAGAACTGCTTTTACAGGACTTATCATAAGGATCAGAAAAAATGCTACCCAACATCCGATAATTCCGCCAAACAGCGGGATCAATGCTGTAAATGAAATCAGGACACCCACCAGCATTGCATATGGAAAATGCAGGATTGTCATGGATACAAAGAACATACTTCCAAGAATCACAGCTTCGATACACTGTCCGGTGATAAAGCTGGAAAAAATCCTGTTTGCCAGATTCCATACATGTGCCAGATATCTGACCGGTTTTTCCGGGAACATTGCGTACATTGCTTTTTTTACCTGCTGCATAAGTTTTTCTTTCTGCAAAAGGACGTAGCAGGCAAATACAAAGCCAATGGATACATTCATTGCAGTAGTCAGAAGTCCCATGGTGATGGACACTGTGGAGGAAACAATGTTATTGACTCCGTTCTTCAGTACGCCGAGTACAGAATCGATTATTTTTCCCGGCTCAATGTCAAGAGACTGCGCCCATTTCACAACTTCCGGATTGTTTCCGAATACATTGTCGATCCATTTCTGGAAAACCGGAATATTTTCTTCTATCTTTTTTGCTATGTTTACGAATGTTGCCCCCAGTTCCGGTACTACTACCAGCATAACGATCACGATTATACAGATCACAAAGCAGATAGAAAGCACCAGGCTGACCGGCCTTGCCAGTTTTTGTGCTGTTTTTTTCTCTTGTTTCAAGGCTTTTCCGAACAGATGATGTTCTATGAATTTCATTGGAATATTGAGGATAAAAGCGATTCCAAAGCCAATGATGAACGGAAAGAGAAAGCCAAGCAGAACTCTGACAGTGCTGATGACTATGTGCAGGTTCTGGACACCCAGATATAAGAGAATTGCGAATGCGATGAGCCATCGGATTTTTTTCATGTTTTCTTTGTCTAGCTGCATGTTTGTTTTTCCTTTCTTTTTGATATTGGAGAGTATTATATCATATTTTAATAATAAAATGAGGGACGCTTAGAAAAATATTTTATCTGCTATGCGGTTTCGGCATCTAAGAGATTCTAAGTCATCTGAAATCTGCTAAAAGCATGAGAAGAAAAGTCTGTGATTGCTCGCTGGCGCTCAGGCAATGGACTTTTCTTCTCATAACGCAGATTTAAGAGGACTAAGAATCTCTAAGACGCCTGCAAATGCATAGCAGATAAAATATTTTTCTAAGCTGGTAATTGGAAGGTGGAAAATATCGTATCAATTCGCATGTTAAAAGCCTACATGAATAAGAAAAACTTTAAATATGAAAGAGATTGTATAAGTTCACATGGGATATCATATACTTTATATAAATTCTGCCAGCAAAATGCTTTGCAGACTATGAATTATCAAAGAGCAATGCGAAAAAGAATAATAAATTAAATCGCAGAAAGGAATTGACAGTTAACTGCAAATATTTTATAATCATTTTATAAACAATATAAGTAAACTTATATATGTCCATAATCGGTTGGACGTTTCTACCAACTACCGTAATAGTTGTCTATAAGTTCTCTCCCCAGGGAGAAAGAATGAGGTAAAGGCAGCATCGGTAGATTTTTTTTGCCTTTCCTTAACCACAAAAAGGAGGTATGGTTATGAACGAGCGGACTTTTGTTTTAAAGGGAACAATTTGCTACAGTAATTCTCTGACAGAACTTTCCATCACTGAAAATGGATATTTAGTATGTGAAGATGGGCGATGTGCAGGGGTGTTTGATGAGCTTCCTGAGAAATTTGCAGGAATCTCATGCACAGATTTTGGCGATGAACTGATTATTCCGGGACTGACTGATCTGCATCTTCATGCTCCGCAGTATACGTTTCGTGCCTCGGGTATGGATCTTGAGCTGCTGGACTGGCTGAATACTTATACTTTTCCGCAGGAAGCGCGTTATGAAGATACAGAGTTTGCAAAAGAGGCTTACTCTATTTTCACTGAGGATATGAAGAAGAGCCCGAATACAAGAGCATGTATTTTCGGAACTCTGCATGTCCCTGCTACCGAGATCCTGATGGAACAACTGGATAAAACCGGAATAAAGGCTATGGTCGGCAAGGTAAATATGGACCGTAATGGTTCTCCGCAGTTGCAGGAAGAGAGTGCTCAGGCTTCTGCTGATGCTACGGTTCAGTGGATTAAGGATACGCTTGATAAATTTGAAAATGTAAAGCCGATCCTTACTCCGAGATTTACTCCGTCCTGTTCTGATGAGCTGATGGAGAAGCTTTCGGAGATTCAGAAAAAGTATCATCTGCCGATACAGTCTCACCTTTCTGAGAATTTCAGTGAAATTGCCTGGGTGAAGGAGCTTTGCCCGAATACACATTTTTATGGAGAAGCATATAGCCAGTTTGATCTTTTCGGCGGTGACTGTCCGACAATTATGGCTCATTGTGTTCATTCTACGGATGAAGAAATTGCCCTTATGAAAAAGCAGGGCGTTTATATTGCTCATTGTCCGCAGTCCAACACAAATCTCGCCTCAGGTATCTCTCCTGCGAGACGTTATCTGGACGAAGGCTTACACATCGGACTGGGCTCTGACATTGCAGGTGGAACTTCCGTTTCTATTCTGCGTGCCATGGCTGATGCTATTCAGGTTTCCAAGCTGTACTGGCGGCTGGTTGATCTTTCCATGAAGCCGCTCACTGTTGAAGAAGCCTTTTATATGGGAACAGAAGGAGGCGGTTCCTTCTTTGGAAAGGTGGGAAGCTTTAAGGAGGGGTATGAATTTGATGCGGTTGTGCTTAATGACAGCACTATTCCAACTCCACTGAAGCTCTCTCCGAAGGACAGACTCGAAAGACTGATCTACCTTTCCGATGACCGCAATATTACCGCTAAATATGTAGCCGGAAGAAAGATTCTGTAACTGCAGGAAATACAGATTCTGATGGTGTTTTTCCGGCATATCGTTAACAAAACGATATGCCGAGACGATTGATTCCAGGAGTTTCACCCTGTTTTTTCGGGATGATTATCTGAGACACCACAAAACAGCCGGCAATTTTTAAAATCAAAAGGGGGAAAGATTATGAATCTTGACAAATTATTCCATCTCAAAGAGAACCACACAGATGTAAAGACCGAAGTTATGGCAGGTATTACCACATTCATGACAATGGCATACATTCTGGCTGTAAACCCAAACATTCTGGAAGCGTCCGGCATGGACAGAGGAGCTGTTTTTACAGCGACCGCACTGTCATCCTTTATTGCCACCTGCCTGATGGCACTGCTTTCTAACTACCCGTTCGTTCTTGCACCGGGCATGGGCTTAAATGCCTACTTTGCATACACAGTTGTTCTTGGCATGGGATACAACTGGCAGCAGGCACTGGCAGCTGTATTTGTAGAAGGTATTATTTTTATCCTTTTATCACTCACTAATGTGCGTGAAGCGATTTTTAACGCTATTCCAATGAACCTGAAACATGCAGTATCCGTCGGTATCGGTCTTTTCATTGCTTTTATCGGACTGCAGAATGCAAAGATCGTAGTTAACAATGACTCTACTCTGGTAAGCGTATTTTCCTTTAAATCTTCCGTATCCGGCGGAACATTTAATACTGAGGGAATCACTGTTCTGCTTGCATTGATCGGACTTCTGATCACCGCCATTCTTCTCGTAAAGAATGTAAAAGGAAATATCCTCTGGGGTATCCTGATCACATGGGGACTTGGAATCATCTGTCAGTTTATCGGACTTTACAAACCGGATGCAGCAGCAGGCTGGTACAGTCTCCTGCCGGATTTCTCAAACGGAATCTCCATTCCAAGCATGGCTCCTACATTTATGAAAATGGACTTCTCCATTGTCTTCACACTTGATTTCGTAGTCATTATGTTTGCATTCCTGTTTGTAGATATGTTTGATACTCTGGGAACCCTGATCGGTGTTGCTTCCAAAGCTGATATGCTTGACAAAGAAGGCAAACTTCCAAACATCAAAGGCGCTCTTCTTTCTGACGCAGTAGGAACTACAGTAGGTGCTATGTGTGGTACTTCCACAGTTACTACTTTCGTAGAGAGTGCTTCCGGTGTTGCTGAAGGCGGACGTACAGGACTTACTTCCCTGGTAGCAGCCATCCTTTTCGGATTATCACTGCTGTTATCCCCGATCTTCCTGGCAATCCCATCCTTTGCCACAGCACCGGCTCTGATCATCGTTGGATTCCTGATGCTCACATCAGTAACCAAGATTGACTTCAACGACATGACTGAAGCAATCCCAGCATTTATCGCGATCATCGCAATGCCATTCCTGTACAGCATTTCTGAAGGTATCTCCATGGGTGTTATCTCCTATGTGATCATCAACGTTGTTACAGGTAAAGCAAAAGAAAAGAAGATCAGTGTACTGATGTATATACTCGCTGTATTATTTATTTTGAAATATATCTTTATCTGATATAAATATCAGATACACATTTACAAAAAGAAGTCTCCTGCAGAGGCTTCTTTTTATTTCTACAATCTTCTTTCTCTTTTTACATTTATGATGTATAATTACGAAAGTGTTTCTTCATTTTCAGATCAATAAGGCACCGGCACTCTTAAAATATATTTGAAACATTTTATAACTATGAGGGCACTGAACAGTTACAAAATTTCAGTGCTTCTGTCCACACTGAATGAATAAATATTTTGTTTTATCCACATTTTATACATTCTATTTACACATTAATATAAGGAAGGATTATACACATCATGCAAAAACAACAGATCCCTTTAAAAAATTCCCTGCTCCTGCTTCTCGCAGCGATCATCTGGGGTATCGCTTTTGTGGCTCAAAGCGTAGGAATGAAATACGTAGGAGGCTTTACTTTTAATGCCGTCCGTTCCCTTATTGGAGCAGTCGTTCTGATTCCACTGATTTTTATTCTGAAAAAGAGAAACTCCCCTTCAGATTCTGCTTCCAAAGCATCTGGCAGATCTGACACCTCAAGTAATACTGTATCCAATATGCAGGAGAAAAAAACTCTGATTATCGGCGGTATCGCCTGCGGTATCTGTCTCTGTCTGGCAAGCAATTTCCAACAGTTCGGCATCAAGTATACAACCGTCGGAAAAGCCGGCTTTATCACTGCCTGTTATATTGTGATCGTCCCTGTCATCGGACTATTCCTTGGCAAAAAATGCACGAAATTTATCTGGGCTGCCGTTGCAATGGCTCTGATCGGACTTTATCTCCTGTGCATCACAGATGGATTTTCTATCGGAAAAGGAGATCTGCTCGTACTGGTATGCGCATTTCTATTTTCACTGCACATACTGGTCATCGACTACTTTTCTCCAAAAGTAGACGGAGTAAAGCTCTCCTGCATTCAGTTCCTGACATGTGGTATCCTTTCCGGCATTCCCGCTCTGTTCCTTGAGCATCCGGAGCTCTCATCCATCCTGGCAGCATGGCAGCCAATCCTCTACGCAGGTGTCATGTCATGCGGAGTAGCTTACACCTTGCAGATTATCGGTCAGAAAAACATGAACCCAACTGTAGCATCCCTGATACTCAGCCTGGAATCCTGCATCTCTGTCCTAGCCGGATGGATCATTCTCAGACAGCAACTAAGTACTAAAGAAATCCTTGGATGTGTCATCATGTTTGCTGCTATCATCCTTGCACAGCTTCCACAGAAGCAGACAGAATAATATGCAGAGTAGGTCAGAGGGTCTATTCCCTCTTTCCTCTCATCAAACTGCATGTGAGTTTCTCCTTCATACGACTATACGGCTTTCCAGCATTCTTCTTTCTACAGCATTGTACCACACCACCATTCGTTGTAAGCCTTTTTTCGTAATCCTTATTCTGCTCCATGGATATTTCAAACAGAAGGTGGAAAAGAAAAAGTTATTGCTATAGACGGGCATGGAAGCTATGTAACAGAAATAGTAGATGACTAACTTTAAAAAATAAACTCCCCACTTCGTCAGAAATTCATCCGACGGGAGGAGTTATTTTATCCGCTATTCAACTTCCCCAATCACCTTGTGGAAGTGCTCCTTTATCCTAGCAAAACTCTCATCGCTCAGGTCATGCTCTAACTTACACGCATCTTCTTTTGCAACTTCCGGGCTTACGCCGAGATGTTCCAGCATCTTGCTCAGCACTGTATGCCGCTCATAGATATGAACCGCAATATCATTTCCTTTCTCAAGAAGTGTCACCGTACCATAACGGTCCATCGCAATATAACCATCCTCACGAAGCAGCTTCATAGCATGACTTACACTCGGTTTCGATACCCCAAGCATCGTTGCAATATCTATAGAACGAACTCCGCCACCCTGTTTTGACAATACCAGGATTGCCTCCAAATAATCCTCCGCTGATTTTCTGATCTGCATTCAAAATACCTCCCATATTGTTTTGATATTAACACAATATGGGAAATTTTTCAATCGCTCTTCTTGAGAACAGTCGTCATTAACTGTTACTGCTCACTCCGTTCTCAGTAACGTAGCCAAAATTTCATTCCATAGGAAAAAACAGCGTCGAAAAATATTTCATTTCATGTGCATTTGCAGGATACTTAGATATTCTAAGCCGCCAAAAATCTGCGTTATGAGCCATCAAGGACACTGTCTGAGCGAAGCGAGTTTGTCCTTGATGGCTCATGCTTTTAGCAGATTTTTGACGGCTTAGAATATCTTAGTGTCCGAAACCGCACATGAAATGAAATATTTTTTGACGCGTCCCTACTGAATTAAAAAAAGCCCTCTGACCAGCATTCCCACATACCAGCCAAAGAACCTTTTTATACCAGGATTATCCTTTAAATTCCTAAAGCAATCTCCATCATCCTGTTAAACGAAGTCTGTCTGGCCTCCGCAGAAATTGCCTCATCCCTGAAAACATGATCCGAAATCGTAAGAATCCCCAGTGCCTCCTTACCGGCTCTCGCAGCATTCATAAACAGCGCCGCACACTCCATCTCCACACAGAGAACCCTCATCTTTCTCCATGCCTTCGAACTCTCCGGATTATCTCCATAGAACGCATCCGAAGATACAACAGAACCCACGCGAACCGGTGTACCCTGCTCCTTCGCAACCTCTACAGCCCTTGCAACCAATTCATAACTTGCTGTAGGAGCAAAAGTCCCCGGCAGCTGATACTGGCTTGCATAATTTGAATCCGTACATGCACTCATGGCGATCACAACGTCCATTACGCTTACATCATCCTGCAGCGCACCTGCAGAACCAATACGAATGATCTTCTCTACATCATAAAAATTATAAAGCTCATAACTGTAAATACCCATAGATGGCATCCCCATACCGCTGCCCATGACAGATATCTGCTCACCCTTATAAGTTCCGGTATAACCAAACATATTTCTCACTGTGTTAAAACATACCGGATTCTCCAGATATGTCTCCGCAATATACTTCGCACGCAGCGGATCTCCCGGCATCAGAACCTTCTTTGCAATATCACCTTTCTTTGCACTGTTGTGTGGTGTTGGAATACTCATAATCACCCTCTCCTTTCCCGTAATGCTACATCACTGCATTATTTATCATCACCTGTAAGCCGCAGCACATCCCTGATCTCTTCTTCATCCATATCAAGAATGATCGCCAGCTCCTCTACACTGAACTTTGAACTTTCATCCTCTTCATCCTCTGTAAGTTCCCGGACTGCCGCTTCCAGCTTCTCCACCTTTGCTACCAGATAGTCATCCTCAAATTTCCTCTGTGTCTGCTCCTCGATAGCATGGCGGATCCCACACCGGATACGTCCAAGCAGCCATTTCTCATCTTTCTCTTCCGGTTCTTCCTCTCCCAGAGCCATTAGAAGGCTTATATTTGCCTCCTGAATCAGATCAGCGATAAAAATCTCCTCACAGTTCATTTCAACCGCCATTTCGGCTGCTGCATGCAGATACTTCTGTGACAGCTCTGCCTGTGCCAGAGCATCTCCCTTTGAAAGCAGTTCAAAAAGTTCTTCCGCACTTCTCTCTCCCTGCTCCTGTTCTTCAAGACCTTCCAGATATTCTTTCAGATATGCCTCTTCCTCCGCTGTCAGAGGAACTTTTTCTTCTTTTTCTTCGGATACTTCTTCCGGGCCGGTCTGAGATGCTGCTGAAATCTCCTCCGCACCTTCAATGGAAATACCTTTTAATTTTAAATACTGTAATATCTTGATCAGCTGTGACTTGTCCAGATCAAGTTCGCCAAAGCATTCCTTTATCTGTTCCGGTTTCAACACTTTGCCATTCTTCTCTCCAAGTTCACACACCTCTGTAAGTTTCTGCTGAAATTTCTGTATATCCATAGTCAAAATCTCCCTGTCCTGTTTATAACTTAACTATACAACAAAAAACCATGTCTGTAAAACAAAAAAAGCACCGTTTTAACCGGTGCTTTTTTTGGATGCGGATAACAGGACTTGAACCTGCACGGGAAGCCCACTGGTACCTAAAACCAGCGCGTCTGCCAATTCCGCCATATCCGCATTTTCTCATATTCTCAGAGTGTACCTGAAAAATCATTCTCGCACTCTGCAAAAGCAATAAAATAGCGGAAACCTCACAGAAGATTTCCGCTATTAATGAAGCATCGGGGATTCGAACCCCGGACAACTTGATTAAAAGTCAAGTGCTCTACCGACTGAGCTAATGCTCCATATAAAAGACTGGGCTAGCTGGATTCGAACCAGCGAATGCAGCAGTCAAAGTGCTGTGCCTTACCGCTTGGCGATAGCCCAAAGGCGAAGGGTGGATACAGGGATTCGAACCCTGGGCCTCCAGAGCCACAATCTGGCGCGCTAACCAACTGCGCTATACCCACCACAGCGTGCCTGAAGGGATTCGAACCCCCGACCCACGGCTTAGAAGGCCGTTGCTCTATCCAGCTGAGCTACAGACACATCTCTCTGTACATACAGAGAAGCGGGTGATGGGAATCGAACCCACGTATCTAGCTTGGAAGGCTAGTGTTCTACCATTGAACTACACCCGCATTTCGCTGAAACGGTAATGTTGTTGTTACAGCAGTCGGGGTGACAGGATTCGAACCTGCGGCCTCCTGGTCCCAAACCAGGCGCTCTAGCCAAGCTGAGCCACACCCCGCTGTTTTTCTTTATTTATTTGTGCTTCGTTGTCCGACGCAAGACATATTATATGTTAAGCAACCCCAAATGTCAACACCTTTTTTCAATTTTTTTTGATTTTTTTTAAAAAAGTGATTTTTTATTCCTCAAAAAGTCCCTGAAACCCGCTAAATACAAGGCTTTGCGGGCTTTTCACTTTTTTCAAAAAAATCGTTTTTTTTGTTCGCAAAAAGGGATTTTTTACTGGTTTTTGAGATTTTTTGTAAAAAAATATTTTTTTCGCACAATAAAAAAATCTTAACTTTTTTAATTTTTTCTTCTATTCTTTTACTGTCACGTATCTGTAAAAAGAGGTATTGCCATTATCCGATCAACAATACCTCAAAAATATACAGTCAGATGAGTCAGGCGGATATTCGCAGCCTCCGCAAGTAACTTACCTGATTCAGTTAAATAATTTTTCAGAGGTATCTGATCTCGACCTGAGGATCTTTTCCCTCTTCTATCTGCATAACTGCATAGCTTGGCCTGCGGCCTCTCTGACGCGGGTAGGTAAGACTGCCGGGATTAATTACCAGAATCCCATCCTCATTCTCGATCACAGGCATGTGAGTATGACCATACATTGCAATCTTACATCCCTTAGCCTGAGCATTCTCAACAAGTTTATCATAATCCCGGGACACAAAATAATGATGTCCATGTGTAACCAGTATCTTATGTCCCTCCAGAGTAACCTCTTCCTCATAGGGAAGGTCTGTAAAAAAGTCATTATTTCCTGCGACAATCGTACATGGACACTCTGCCAGTGCCTCAATGAAAATCTCTCTGCCTTCCACATCCCCGCAGTGGATCAGATAATCAAAGGGAGCTTCTCTGAGCACTGTCTCTTCCAGATTCTCATCCTGTCCATGAGTATCGCTGACGATCAGTACCTTCATTTCAGTTCATCCTTTATGGCACGTAATGCTTTTCCTCTGTGGCTGATCTTATTTTTCTCTTCGCCGGAAAGCTCTGCAGAAGTACATCCATATTCCGGCAGGTAGAAGATCGGATCATAGCCGAAGCCGTTCTCTCCCTTCTCCTCATAGCCTATACGGCCTTCCATTGTTCCACGCACTGTTTTTACACTTCCATCCGGAAAAGCCGCTGCAACGGCGCATACGAACCTTGCAGTACGCTTCTCGTCCGGAACTCCGTTCAGTCTCTCTATCAGACTTGCATTTTTGATATGATATGAGGTATCTTCTCCCATATAACGGGCAGAATAAATGCCCGGCTCTTTATTCAGATAGTCAATCTCCAGACCGGAATCATCTGCCAGAGTGATCTCCCCTGTCAGTTCACAGATTGTCTTCGCCTTGATCACAGCATTTTCCTCAAAAGTAGAACCATCCTCTACAATATCTGCATGGATTCCCGCTTCTTTCATAGAAACAACCTCTACATCCATATCTGCAAGGATCTCGCGGATTTCTCTCATTTTATCCTGATTTCCGGTAGCAAAAATTATTTTTTTCATAATCCTTTGTATCCTCTTTTTATTTTGATTTTTCGCAATTACAGAAGCACTCAGCTACGGTTTTTCTTCGGTGGGCGCGGCCCAAGGAACTGATAGTAATAGGTCTTAAGCATACCATTATAGATCTTACGGTTTTTATCTGCTTTTCGCCCGATATCGTTCTCCGCTTTCTCATAAGATGTGATCAGATACATGGACCACTTGTCAAGCCTTTCATAGCTTTCCCCTATTTCACGATAAAGCTGAGTTAAATTCTCTTTTTCTTCCAGTCGTTCCCCATAAGGAGGGTTTGTGATGATGAATCCATATGGTTTGGGATGGCGGAGATCTTTTACCGCTCTCTGCTGGAAATGGATCAGCTTGTCCACACCTGCCATTTTTGCATTAGCTCTGGCAGCCTTCAACGCCTCAGGATCAATGTCAAAACCCTGGATATCTGTTTCAATATTAAGATTTATCCTGTCCTGTGCCTCTTCATTTGCATCATACCAGCATTTTCTCGGAACCAGATGCTTCCATTCCTCAGCAAGGAAGGAACGGTTCATGCCGGGTGCAATATCTGCTGCCATCATTGCTGCTTCAATAGGAAAGGTACCGCTTCCGCAGAAAGGATCTACCAGAATCCTGTCTTTATTCCATGGCGTAAGCATGATCAGAGCAGATGCCAGTGTTTCTGTGATCGGAGCTTTCACTGTCATTTTACGATATCCTCTTTTATGCAGAGATACCCCTGAGGTATCAATACCGATCGTGGCCACATCTTTCATAAATGCCACGCGGATAGGAAAGCTTGCCCCATCCTCTTCAAACCAGGACACCCCGTATACGCCCTTCAGACGCTCTACAATGGCTTTTTTCATGATGGACTGGATATCAGACGGGCTAAAGAGCTTACTCTTCACAGAATTGGCCTTGGCAACCCAGAATTTCCCATCCTTGGGAATATAATTTTCCCATGGCAGGGCTTTTGTCTTTTCAAAAAGCTCGTCAAAGGTTTCTGCCTTTACTTCTGCTACTTTCAGCAGGATTCTTTCTGTGGAACGCAGAAAGATATTGGCATCTGCGATTCCCTGTGCATCTGCCTCAAATGTTACTTTTCCATCCTCTACTTTGGTAATCTCATAGCCCAGATCAAGGATCTCACGTTTCAGCACAGCTTCCATACCGAAATGACATGGAGCGATCAGTTCAAATTTTTCCATTCTTTATCCTTTCTATATGTAGATGGGACTTCCCTATAATTCTATGCTCTTAACAATATTTCCCTCAAAATCCTTAATTGTAAACACACCGTCCTCAAAGATCGCATATGTAGGCGGGTTTCCTTCTTTTGGAATGGAAACAGAACCCGGGTTGAGAAGTACATAGCCTTCTTTCTGCTCTGCTTTCAGTACATGGGTATGTCCATGGATCAGAATATCTCCTTCCTGGATCGGAGGCAGATTATTTTCATTGTAAATATGCCCATGTGTGGCATAAAAGGTTCTTCCATCCAGGTTCAGGATACAGTAGTCTGCCATAACCGGAAACTGCAGGACCATCTGATCGACCTCAGCTTCACAATTCCCACGTACAGCATAAATTTCTTTCTTCATGTCATTAAGCATGGAAATGACCTGTTTGGGAGCATATTCTCTGGGAAGATCATTTCTCGGGCCATGATAGAGCAGATCGCCCAGCAGTACCAGGCGTTCTGCCTTTTCTTCTTTATAGACATCCAGCATTTTTCTGCAGTAGTATGCAGAACCATGGACATCTGATGCAAACATATATTTCATAGTTTTGTGTCTCCTCTTTTATAGTGTGCCGACAAGTTGATTCTTGAAACAATCTTGCAGGATAAATTTTTTTATTTCAAGGCGGAGGAAGGAGGCGTAGCGGTGGCTACGGCGACCGACGACAACGCGGAAATAAGAAATTTAGACGCAAGATTGTTCGAGAAATCAACTTGTTGGCACAATAGGTATGCCGACAGATTGATTTCTGAAATAACCTGAAGATATACCGGTTCGTATTTTTTCTCTTACACCTTATCATGCTTATGGCGAAATTACAAGATTTCTTCCCCGATATGCTCCAAAACCGCCTATAACAGACCTGGTACAGTACCCAAGCTTTGCAAGCTGCCTTGCAAGCAGAAGGCTTGCCCCGCCCCTGTCGCAGTACAGAACCAATATTTTTCCTTTTGGAAAGGCTGTATATCCGTCTATTTCTCCATATGGCATGTTTACGGCTCCTTTTACATGGCTGTGCATATAGGACTCTTTTTCTCTCAGATCTATGATCAACGTGTCCCTTCGGTCCACATAATAATCCAGCATTTTTGCAGAAATCGTTTCCACCGGAAACATGGCAGACTCCTTTTTGTTATATCATATGATATCAGGGACAGATGCGCCACTGCCTGACAAAAACCAGCAAACAGATAAATTGGCTTACAGCAGATCAGGAGGGGCATTTCCCCTCCTGATCCAATCAATATCTGTCTTCTTCTGAGCTGTAAGACTGGGAAGTTTTATTTTTTGCTTTACTTCTACAATCTGTCTCGTTTTTGCTTTTCACACTGTTTTTTACATTACCAGCATGGTTCATTTCATTACCATAGCTGTTCTTATCTGAAGTTCCTGTGTAATTTCTGCTGTTTTTACTCTCAGATTCATAGTTTTTTGCCATTATTATTTTCCTCCTGATGGAATTTATCTGCCCGGATCTCCTGATACTCTGCAAAATCCGGTTTTTTTCTTCCACACTTCATCGCTGAAAGTGCTTCACATTGACTATTATCCCAAAAACCGGGGGGAATATTCATCAAAATATGTTGCTTTTTTCACCAAGCTATATTATAATCATAGCTGTAAAAAGAATTTACCCTTCAAAAATTTTTTTTACATAAACCCCTTATTTAATTATTTATACTCCCCTTGAAAGTCCCGGCAGCTCCCCTGCCGGGGCTTTCTCTTTGTATTTATCCGGCTACGAATCACTTGATAACAATTTCAGAAAAACTGCAAAAAAACAGCATCGCCGGTCTCATGATCTGCGATGCTGCTCTGTTTTTTATATTCTTCTTTTCCTATTCATTTTCATATGCGCCGGCAAACAATTTGTTTCTCAACATTTACCAGATTTCAGACTCTACTGCTGCTCTTTCAATAGAAAGACCTTTCATATAGCTGTCCATAAATGCATTGAATCCAGCCACACCTTCCGGTTTTGGATCCAGTGTGCTGCTTTCCTGATCTGCAAACACTTTATTATCAAGGAAGCTTTCCAGAGTCTCACCTTCTTCTTTATTTACCAGATAAGAAGCAAGAAGTGCGATTCCCCAGGCTCCGCCTTCACCTGCAGTAGCCATTACAGATACCGGTGCATTGACAGCATCTGCCAGAATCTGCTGTCCTACGCCTTTTGTCTTGAATAATCCTCCATGACCAAGAAGACGGTCTACTTTTACATTTTCTTTCTCAAACAGAAGGTTCAGACCTACTCTCATGGCTCCAAGGCATGTATACAGATTAGTTCTCATAAAGTTTGCAAGGTTAAATTTGCTTTCAGGAGAACGTACAAATAACGGACGTCCTTCTTCAAAGCCTGTCATATGCTCACCTGAGAAATAACAGTAGGACAAAAGTCCGCCACAGTCCGGATCTCCTTCAAGTGCTTTATTATAAAGGGTTCCGAACAGTTTATTCATATCCACTTCCATACCCATAGCCTCTGCAAACTCTTTAAATACATTTACCCAGGCATTCAGGTCAGAGGTACAGTTGTTGGAATGAGCCATAGCTACCAGATGTCCGGACGGAGTGGTAACCATGTCGATTTCTTTATACGGTCTGGAGAGTTCTTTTTCCAGAACGATCATGGCAAATACAGAAGTTCCTGCGGAAACGTTACCTGTACGAACTGCCACACTGTTTGTGGCAACCATACCTGTTCCTGCATCACCTTCCGGAGGGCACATCGGGATTCCTGCTTTCAGTTTACCTGTCACATCCAGAAGTTTCGCACCTTCTTCTGTAAGAACGCCGGCATCTTCCCCTGCAACAAGAGCTTTCGGCATAATGTCACGAAGTTTCCAAGAGAATCCGTAAGGTGCTACCAGTTCATCGAATTTATCAACCATTTCCTGATTATAATCTGCTTTTGTTGTGTCGATTGGGAACATACCCGCCGCATCACCGATTCCAAGAACTCTCTTACCTGTCAGTTTCCAGTGTACATAAGCCTCCAGAGTTGTGATATAGTCAATATCTTTTACATGTTCTTCACCGTTAAGGATCGCCTGATACAGATGAGCAATACTCCATCTCTGCGGAATGTTGTAGTTGAACAGTTCCATCAGTTTCTCGCTGGCTTCTCCTGTAATGTTGTTTCTCCATGTACGGAATGGTACAAGAAGTTCTCCTTCTTTGTTAAATGGCATATATCCATGCATCATGGCGCTGACGCCAAATGCACCTACGGATTCCAGTTCTATGTCATATTTTGCTTTTACATCCTTTGCCATATCCTGATAGCAGTCCTGGATACCTGTCCAGATATCATCCAGACTGTATGTCCAGACACCGTTTTCATAACGGTTTTCCCATTCATGTGCACCGGATGCGATTGGCTGATTTTTGTCATCTACAAGTACTGCTTTGATTCTGGTAGAACCAAACTCAATACCAAGTGCTGTTTTATTTGCAATTATCGCTGCTTTTGCTTCTGCTGTTCCCATTTTTATGTACCTCCCTGATTTTTTGATGTACTTTTTTTATATATTTTTAGGGCTGCCATCTCAGGCAATCCAATGAATCCTCTGACATATATGCACAATCCATTGTTCCTGTCTGATATGGCAGCCTTTTATGTTACTGTTCACTCCGTTCACAGTAACCCTTTTATATCACTTATGGTAATAATTATTTTCTGAATGCAAGTTCATTCCATCTCAGTTCATTCTTGAAATCACGAATATTTGTATCTTTATCAATGTAAACAGCTTCAATACCCATAGCTGCTGCCCAGTCACCCATCTGCTCTGCTGTCAGGTCATAGGAGAATGCTGTATGGTGGGCTCCACCTGCAAGGATCCATGCTTCTGCACCTGTCTTAAGATTTGGCTGTGGTGTCCAGAATGCACTTCCTACAGGAAGCTTCGGCATCGGTTTCTCAACCTTCTTGCATTCCACATCGTTGATGATCAGACGGAAACGATCTCCAAGATCGATCAGAGATGTTGCGATAGCCGGACCTGTCTTGCTTGTGAATACAAGTCTTGCAGGATCTTCTCTGTCACCCATGGAAAGCGGGCATACTTTAATGCCGATCTTACCATCTGCGACAGACGGGCATACCTCAAGCATATGAGACTGAAGGATTCCTTCTTTTCCAGGTACAAAGTTATATGTATAATCTTCCATCATGGAAGTTCCTTTTGCATCTTTTACACCAGCTGTCATGATCTTCATCAGACGAACCATTGCAGCTGTCTTCCAGTCGCCTTCTGCACCGAATCCATAGCCTTTTTCCATAAGTCTCTGGATTGCAAGTCCGGGAAGCTGTTTAAGAGCACCCAGATCTCCAAAGTGTGTAACGATTGCCTGATAATTTTTCTCTTCCAGGAATTTCTCAAATCCGATCTCAATCTGAGCCTGAACTGCTACATGACGTTTAAATTCTTCCGGATCTCTTCCCTCAAGAAGAATATCATATTTGCTGTAGTATTCATCTACCAGCGCATCTACATCACCTTTAGCTACATCTTTTACATAATCAGCAATCTCATTTACAGGATAAGCATCAACTTCCCATCCGAATTTGATCTGTGCTTCTACTTTATCACCTTCTGTAACAGCTACGTTTCTCATGTTATCTGCTACACGACATACGCGGATATGGCTACTCTCCATGATACCAACTGCTGTACGCATCCAGGAAGCAAGTCTTTCCTGAACATCTTTATCTGCCCAGTGTCCGACAATAACTTTTCTTTCGATTCCCATTCTTGTAACAATATGACCATATTCACGACCGCCATGAGCAGACTGGTTTTCATTCATAAAATCCATATCAATGGTATCATAAGGAATCTCCTCATTAAACTGTGTATGAAGATGGCAAAGCGGTTTTCTGTATTCTTTCAGACCAAGAATCCATGATTTTGCCGGTGAGAAAGTATGCATCCATGTGATAACACCTGCACAGTCCTCATCTGCATTTGCCTCATTAAATGTTTTACGGATCAGTTCGTTTGTGATCAGTGTTGGTTTCCATACTAATTCAAATGGAAGAACACCGCTCTTGTTTAATTCCTCAACAATGATTCTGGAATGCTCAGCAACTTTTCTTAAGCACTCATCTCCGTAAAGATCCTGTGAACCTGTACAAAACCAGAACTTATAGTTTCTTCCTGTTTTCATGATAAAATTCCTCCTAGATTTATTTTTATTTTTTATTTATTTCATTTGTTTACAATATTTTTCTGCATGATCCCCGTATGATCAGTTCCGGATAAATCAGTCTTTCAACCTTACTTTCTTCTTCAGGAACTCCGTTGATCTTCTCAAGTATAAGCTCTGCTGCCATTTCTCCCAGCTTTTCCTGCGGATGAGCTATCGTTGTGATTCCGCTTCCTCGCTGAGCATACAGTGAATTGTCATAACCGGTAATGGAAATATCATCCGGTATCCTGACTCCCATTTTCTCCAGTTCTTCCATAACCTGAACAGCAATCTGATCATTGTAACAGACGATTCCATCCGGAAGCTGTCCGCTCTGTACCATTTCTTTTGCCATCAGTGCAGGTTTTACTTTCCTGTCCTCTGTATGAAACCAGACAACATCATCAGGATCATAGGCAATCCCTGACTCCTGTAAGGCCTTCACATATCCCTTGTGGCGCTCCAGTCCCTGCATATCGTCTGCCTTAAAGAAACCCTTGATCTTTTTATGTCCCAGTTCCAGCAGATATTTTGTTACAAGATAGCCTCCCTGTGCATCATCCATAAGAATATGAGGTTTATCCCTCATTTCTGAATAGATTCCCTGAATAAACACATACGGAATTTCAAATTTATCCAGATTCTGATAAAGATTTCTGTGTTTACAGATCATCTCACTTTTGCTTGGTTCAATGATCAGTCCATCAATATCTTTCTTCAGAAGTTCCTCCAGACATCTGGCCTCTTTCTGTCTGCTGTTTGCTGTGTTTTTCAGGATAATACTGTAACCGCTTTCTGAAAGGACATTATCCATTCCCTGTATCAGTCTCGGAAAAATATAATCAGAAATATATGTGGTCACTACCGCAATATTCTTTGAATTCTTTATGTGGCGCATATTCTCAGAGCAATAAGTACCTCTTCCGTGAAATGCCTCTACATATCCGTCCTGCTCCAGGATTCCCAGTGCTTTACGAACTGTATGTCTACTCAGGGAATATTTCTGCGAAAGCTCGTTTTCTGAAGGAAGCTTCTCTCCCGGTCGGATAGCTCCTGACATAATATCACTTCTGAGCTGTTCCATCAGTGAGAAATATTTCGGCTTTCCATTATCTGTCATGTCTTCTTCCCTCCTGTATTTAGGATACAACTTGTACGCACGTACGAACAAGTTGTTTTTTATGCATAAATTATACAAAATATCGAGAGATTTTTCATTAGTTTTTTCCAAAACACCTCGAGGGATAGTGATATGTGAACAGTAACAGTTCATCCTTTACGAAAGTTACCAATATCCGATTGATTTCAACATCACTTCGGCCCAGCTTTTTCTATACCATAACATTCATGGCAAATCCCATGTACCGCCATACGTATTTCTTTATCCAGACGTGAATTACAGGTGATCAGAGTCACCATTCTCTCCCTTTCATCAGGCTCTACTCCTGTGTCATACATGGAATTATTTTTCAATATAGATAATTGTCTCCTGTATGCAGGACTGGATAACTTGTATCCATATTCAAATGCCGGGCTTTGGGAAGATGCCTGTTCCACAGAAAAAATTTTGTACAGAAACTTTCTTTTTGGTGTTGTGATCTCAATTTCAGGACATTTTTTCAGAAATTCAGGCTGTTCATAACGGTTCAGATTTGCAAACATCATATTACCTTCTATATTATGCCCGTAAAGAATACTGTGGGAATCTGTAAAATTCTTTTTTATGTCATGTTCCAGAAAAATACATCCAAACAGATCTTCCTCTCCTCTGAAATTATGTTTCAGGTAATATTCATCATCTGCCGCCTGAACTACAGGATAAGAAATATCGGCTCCCGGGACAGTAATCCAGGCAACTGTCTGAGAGTTGATCTTTCTTAAATTTTCCCAGGAAATCCCGAAGGATTCCCTGATTTCATCTGTACAGTTTTTGTTTTTTGATTCAGAAGATCTTCTCTGTTTTTTCCTGCGTTTTTTTTCACTGTTTTTTGTACTGCTGTCTTCATCAGTTTTTTTGCCATCTGCCAATAATCCGGCACCTTCTCTGTTCTTCACCCCTGCCATTTGGGAAAGCTCTGCATATTCCTGCCTTGCTGCAAGATTCTGTTCATAACTTTTTATATAGAAGCCGGCACAATATATAAGAAGCCCGATTGCTGCTATGATCATACTTACTGCAAATGTTCTGAGTTTTTTCATTTCCGCGGCATACCCTTTATATTTCTTTTCCCGGAAACAGTTCTTCTGTAGATCACCACACCTCCTGTCAGCAGTCCCATTCCGATAAGTCCAAGAACAGCCATCATTTTAAACGGTCTGACATCTCCTGTTTTAGAACTTCCTGCCATGGAACCACCCTGATAGCTTCCGTATCCACCGGAATATCCACCCGAATTTGCGTAACTGCTGCCTCCGCTTCCGGAAGTCGTTCCTCCATTATTTCCACCATTGTAAGATGCCAACGGTGCTTTCGTCGGTACAGGAGTCATTTTCGGGCAGGTTCCCGGTACAGATGGTGTTGGTGTGGCTTTTGGCTGCTCTGTCGGTTTCGGTACTTCTGTAGGTTTTGGTGTCTCTGTCGGCTTTGGTGTTTCTGTTGGTTTCGGTGTTGCAGACGGTGTTGGTGTGGCAGTCGGTTCTGCTTTTGCTTTCACATATGCCTCCTGCTGTGCAGTAATTTCCGGTGAAATATCACCTCTTGCTTTCGCTGTGTTTACAATTTTTTCAGGCTCTGTGCTTTCTGTTTTAAATACCATTTCATAGCAGACTTCAATTTTATCCATATCTGACAACGATGCTCCTGTCTGAATTACAAATCCTGTATCATCTGCCTCTATTTTGGCATCTTTCAGTTCTATACCGTTTTTCTTCACAAAAATGCTGTCTTTTACAATGGAAGCCCCTTGGGTTTCCAGTTTATCTTCGATAACAATATTCTGATCTGTGACATCCTCACGCAGTTGTCTTACTGTCAGTTTATAATATCCTTTTTCACCGGACGCATACTCTTTCTTATCTGATTCCTTCACAATTTCCAGAATCGGACTGTGTACCTCTGTCTCTGCTTCCCCGGTTGCAGGTATCTTTTCACTGCTGTCTGCAACTGCAGTATTGTGCACTTTCTGTCCTGCCAGGGCTGCATCAATCACTGCTGCCTGATATTCCACGATCATACTTTTCTGTTCCTGACAGTCCAGAGGATTATATATTACCTGCTCAAAAAGACCGCCTTTATCATTATCGCAGATACTATATCTACTATCCCTGACCAGTGTCCTGCCTGTTGACATCAGGAAAGTATTATCATCATTGATCTGTACATCAGCATCTGCCACATTTCCTTTCTCATCCATCAGAATCACCGAATCCTTCAGAAGACGTACTCCCTGAGTATCGATCACATCCTGCAAAGTAACATTACGCGCCACACATCCGGTCTGCTCCTGTGTCAGGACAATGCGGTATGTAATAATATCACCATATTTGTAAAATGGTTTGTCCGTCGTCTTCTCTACTTTAAGAACAGGCGAGTTCACCCAGATTTTTGAGGAGTCCTTTACTTTCTGTGCATTATCTGCATACGCCTGTGCTGTATTTACAATCTCCATCCCATTTACGCTTTCCTGCGCAGTACAGCGGAAATTAACAGTCACAGGTGTCTGATACGGAAGATCTGAAATCGTCACGATCCATCCGGTTCCCTGACGTGTAACCTGACAGCTGACCGGTTTTTCCACTGTTTCTTTATAATTTTCCGGATTCAGCTGATTTCCTGCATCATCAGTTCCTGCCACCGGATTCTGAATAACAGCCGGAACACCGCTTACAGTAACAGCATCTTCAGCTCCGTCCAGAGCCAGCCCTTCAGGAAGGGAAAGATCACTGATCACAAGATTTCTTGCGATAGATCCCTTCTGAAGATTATTAACCGTAACCTGATAATTCACCTGTTCTCCTACCCGAAATTCATTTTCCGCACGTCCGTCCCCGGCTGCCAGATATGGATTCTGAAAACTTTTCTCAATAGAAAGAACTGCTGTATTTACATACACTTCTGCGTCATCCTGTGAAACAGGGGCATTCTGCGCCTGCACATTGGCAACATTAATGCTTTCCATTCCATTTGCCGCTTCCGTAACTGTGCAAAGGAAAGAAATCATAACCGGAGTATTTGCCGGAAGATCTGAAATGTTCAGTCTCCATCCGCTTCCCTCCTGAAGAAATTCATAATTCACCGGTTTCTCTGATGTCTCATTATAAAATTCCGGATTGAGCTGGTTCAAAACATCTTTGGTCCCTGCTGTCAGCTGCGTAATATTCTGTGGGATTCCGCTTACCGATACATCCTCTGCCGATGAAAGCGCAAGTCCTGCCGGCATACCGGTATCCCAGACAGTTACGTTCCGGGCCACTGTACCTGCTTTTTTATTCTCCACCACCACATTGTACTGTACCTGTTCTCCGACCTGCCATTCATAATGATCTGCAGATTTCTCAATCCAGAATTCTCCTGAATTTACATATACTTCTGCATCATCAGATCTCTCATCTGTATTAACAGCTTTTACAGTTGCTGCATTTACGCTTTCGTGTCCATTTGCCTCTTCCTGTGCGATACAATGGAAAATAATCGTTACAGGCTGACTGTATGGTACATAAGAACAATAAAAAGAAAATCCGTTCTCATCTGCATTCAACTGAGAATCCACAGGTCTCGCTTCATATGCCTGTCCTGTTTTCTTATCCGGTACGGGATAGTTTACCTGTTGCTGAACTCCCAGTACTTCCATGCTCTGTGTACCACCTGCCAGAACCAGTCCCTGCGGCAGACCAATATCAGTAATAGTTACATCTTTTGCAATTGTTCCTGCCGTTACATTATTCACTACGATCCGGTAAGCTACCTGCTCTCCTGCCTGCCATTCATATTTGTCTGCTGTTTTATCAATTTCAAGCTGTGGACTGTTCGGCCATACTTCTGCCATATCCTTTCTGGATTCCTGTTCTCCTGTGTCAGGATTGATCAGATTATCCGCTGTTGCAGTCACAATATTTTCCCATTCCTGTCCATTGGAATCCGCAGATGCCTGACATTTAAAACGGATTGTGATCGTCTCCCCATACTTCAGGGACGGACACTCTGCTTTCCATCCATTTTCTCCCTGTCCGGTAAGCGTACAGTTCTCGCCTCCCTGACTTGTCTCTACAGCATACTGCCCTTCCAGAAGCTGCAGACATGATGGAAGCTCGTCTGTAATAACAACATTTACTGCTTTTACATCCTGTTTTGTCTGAGAAACCAGAACCTCATAATCTATGATATCTCCTGTTTTCCATTCATACTGAGAAGTATTTTTCTTTACTTCCAGTTCCGGTGGAATCACACCCTTTACCCACACTGTTTCCGTATCCATTGTATCTCCGCTTCCGTTTGTACGTTCATAACTCATGGATGCATGGTTTGGTACAAGAATACTGTATCCATCCTCTGCAAGGTATTTTGAAATATTAATTTCTGATTCCGGTCTCTGGCGTACTTTTAAAGTAAATGTGTAAGTCTGATTATCTGTAAATGCTTCATCCTGAAGGCTCTCTGCTTTGGCCCTGCAGGTCACTTTCTGTCCTTCAACAGCAACATCAAACCAGTCTGTCACTGTCTGCCCTGCATCATTCACAATACTGACTTTTGATGCATCCTCTATAGTAAGACAATCCTCAAGTATATCCTGTACCACAAAGGATTTCAGTCTATTGGGTGTCACCTCTGCCCGGATCATATACTGAAATTCCTGTCCCTGACGAATGCCAAAAGGTTTTTCTTTTGATGCAGCAGCTGCCTGTTCCCATGTACAGTTTGCCTCTCCCACACGTTTCTCAGGTGCTTTTTTCATCTCAACATCGCCGAAACAATAGGATGTAAAATCAAAATATGCATATGCTTTACAGTATTTCTGTCCTTTAAAGTTCGGACAATAACTGTTGCCTGATGGATCCAGATATTTATTTCTTGTAATCTCTGCCCATCTTTCCTGAGAACCGGCTTTTGCAATGGCATCTTCACGACTTTTATCCCATTTATCCAGTCTGAACTGATGACAGAATTCTACCGTAAAATTATCTGTATTATAAAAAAGATTCAGCCATCCTCTCGGATCATCCGGCTCAACGGAACCAAGGGGTGAGCTTACAGAATTTCCATCTACCGTCAGATAATCATTGTTTTTCAGAACATATGCATTATCCAGACTGCTGTCTGACGGAATACGGACTCCCTGTCCCGCATCAATATCACGTATGGTTCCATGGCCACTGATCGGCAGTGTTTCTTCTGTTCCATGCTTCAGAAACTGAAACTTAACCTTTGCGTATCCTACAGAATAAATAAATACACCGATACTGTTTTTGGAAAAGCCAACCATTGGATAAGCTTCATTATCTTTCCATGCAAACGTAGCTCCGCCTTTATTCTGAACAATCGATTCTGCAGTGCGCAGATCATAACGGGGTTCTGCATTCTCTACTCCCACAAGAATGAGTCTGACATCAACAATATTTCCATTTCCATCTTTTCCTACATTGTTATAACGCATCCCTGCGCTTCCGGCTTTATAGTCCGCTCCTACACGAACGCACTCTGTGTCACGTTCGCTTTTTCCATTGTCTGAAAAAGCTTCCCTGTCCAGATTATCACACCCAAAAGATTCATATGTGGTAATTCCGGGCTGAAACTTCATGTTAAAGCGATAACCATAATCTACCACCTTGTCACTGTCCCATGTTTCTACAGTTAACGGTGCCGCCTGAGTTACGCAGACAGGCACAAGCCCCAGAATTGCCTGCAGAATAAAAAGCATTGCAAGCAGCAAAGCTCCAAGGCGTTCTTTCAGTTTGAAATTGTGTTTCATTTTCCGTCTCCTTTCCGAACAAAAAATATAAAAATGAATGTGGGATTTTTCCCTGCACCTGGCAGGATTAAAGAATAGAAATAAGTTGAGATTGTATGATTATAAATATTCAAGGGGAATTAATATCGTGAAACAAGAACGTTTACACTTAAGATTTTTAAGATTCTGCGCAGGGTTTCTTTTCTGAAACCCTGCACAGATTTTCATTGATCATTTCTTTTCTTCAGCCATGAAAGAAAATAAAGAATAATTGCAAGAATAATAAAAAACGGAATCGCAACTCCGATTATCAGTATCAGTAAAACAATTATAACAGCCGCCGCTGCAATAACAACAGCCCTGCCATGCCAGGTAGAAAGATCGATTACTTTTTTCCATCTTTTCTCCTGCTGATGAGGAAGCTCTGTCTCATTGCCATAACTGCTTCCGTAAGAAGAATACTCTCCGTAATCTTCCTGTGTACTTCCATCATCTGTATCGATCAGAGTTTTTGCTATCAGATGCGGGTCTCCCAGTTCCTGCAGTACTTCCTGCTCTGAACGTCCGCCACGTACCTGAGACTGTATATAATCTTCATAATACCTGATATGTGCTGCTGCTTTGCCCTCCTGCATCTGACCGGCAAGCTGGCTTCTCAGGATTTCCAAAAATTCTTTTCTGTTCATCTTCTACACTCCATTTTGCCAGAAATACATGTCAAAACTCTACTGCTCGCTCCGTTATCAGTAACGTTCGTACTCTTATTTTACCATATATACCGCAGGTAGCAACTAATATAATCATAAACTTTTTATGAAATTCTTATAAACACATATATCGTTTTGGAAATAACACTGCAAATCCACTCGGATTCTCCTGCTTTCGTCATTTTCCGACAATTTTTGCATACATTTCAGGTCTGCGGTCTCTGAAAAGTCCCCAGTTCAGTCTATCTGCCTTTAATGCATCCAGGTCAAAAGTGCTTACAAGCACCCCCTCTTCCCCTCCGGGCAGTTCTGCACAGAGAGCACCTGTGTTGTCTGTGATAAAAGAAGAGCCGTAAAAATTAAGAGCAGATTTCTGCATTCCGTTTTCCGGACATGGCTCTACTGTTTCCTCACCGATTCTGTTGGCAGCGATCACAGGAATCAGGTTGGAGGCAGCGTGTCCCTGCATACATCTTCTCCAGTGTTCCATGCTGTCACATTCCAAGATGGGTTCACTTCCGATGGCAGTGGGATAAAAGAGAAGCTCTGCGCCCTGCAGTGCCATACATCTTGCCGTTTCCGGGAACCACTGATCCCAGCAGATTCCAACTCCAATGGTTCCAAATCTGGTATCAAAAACCTTAAAGCCGGTATCTCCCGGTGTGAAATAGAATTTTTCCTGATAATAATGGTCATCCGGAATATGTGTTTTCCGGTAAACGCCGAGATTCTTCCCATCTGCATCCAGAACCGCAACGCTGTTATAAGTATTATTGACCTCTTTTTCATAAAAGCTGACCGGGATCACAATCCCCAGCTCTGCCGCTACCCTGCTGAAATGACGCACTGCAGGGTTTTCCTCTGCAGTCTGCGCATATTCATAATACTCATATCTGCGCTCCTGGCAGAAATAGGGCCGTTCAAAAAGCTCCGGAAGAAGAACAATCTCAGCTCCCTTTGCTGCTGCCTGACGCACCAGTTCCTCTGCATGGGCAATATTTTTCTCCACACTTTTACTGCATTTCATCTGAACTGCTGCCACTGTTACATTTCTCATCCTGTCTGTTCCTCCTGCTCCTGTTTACATAAGTAAGTTTTTTCATAACTTTCAGGTATAACCCTCAAACACATGACTCTCAAAGTTTTCTGCATCAGGGTCAGATATTTTTTCCGGGAATCTGCTGGGTAATACAGTGAATATTTCCACCGCCGACAATGATGGCTCTGGCATCAATGGGATAAATCCTTCTTTCAGGAAAACACTTCTGCAGAATCTCCACTGCCCTTTTGTCATTTTCATCCCCAAACTGTGGAAGGATGATTCCTCCATTGGAAATATAGAAATTCACATAACTGGCAGCCATCCGTTCTCCTGCTTCCCGTTCGTCTTCTCCCTCTTCAAACACAAAGCCATCCACATCTTCCCGGGTAAGGCAGACCGGTTTCTGAGGAATCGGAAGCTTATGAATCTTAAATTTTCTGCCTTTTGCATCTGTTTCCTGTTCCAGCACCTTCAGATCAGCCAAAGACATGGCATACTGCGGATCTGTCTCATCCTCTGTCCATGCAAGCACAACCTCTCCGGGCCTTACAAAAGCGCACACGTTATCCACATGCTCATTGGTTTCATCCTGATAGATTCCACATGGAAGCCAGATAATCTTGTGGACACCGAGCCAGTACTTCAACTGTTCCTCTATCTGTTCCCTGCTCATCTGAGGATTGCGTCCCTGACTCAGAAGACAGGCCTCTGTAACGATCAGAGTCCCCTCTCCGTCAGAATGGATGGAACCGCCCTCCAGCACAAAAGGTCTGGCATCCAGACATGGACAACCGAGAGTCCTGCAGATAAAGGCAGCCACCCTGTCGTCCTTCTCCCAGTTCCGGTAAAGTCCATCAAAGTCTCCTCCCCACGCATTAAACTGCCAGTCAACTCCACAGACCGCCCCTTTCTCATCCAGAACCATGGTTGCTCCCACATCTCTGGCCCAGGCGTCATCTGTCTCGCATTCCAGCAAAGTCACACCGGAAACATTCCCAAGCTGATTCTTTGCATTCTCCATCTGAGCTTTGGAAACCAGCATATACACCTTTTCGCTCACTCCAATAGCCTCTGCAACTTTCACAAATGCTTTCTGTGCTTCCCTTGCCCCATAATTCCAGGAACCGGGACGTTCCGGCCAGATCATCACACATCCCTCATGAGGCTCAAATTCTCCGGGCATACGATATTTTGTTCTGTTCTTCTCTGTAACTTCCATGTCTGTCTCCTTTTCTTTGATAGCCCGGCAGATATCAGGAAAGCCGGCTCTTAAAATCTTCGTATCCGAAATGTCTGATAACCTCACACTCTCCGTCCTCATGCATAACCGCAATATCCGGCAGCGGCATACCGTTAAATGTATTATTCTTCACCATAGAATAAATCGCCATATCCATAAAATACAGCTTGTCCCCGATCCGGATCTCTCTGTCAAAGGAATAATCTCCGATCACATCTCCTGCCAGGCAGGTGCAGGAAGATAAGCGGTAGGTATATGCCTTCTCCCCTGCTTCCCCGCTGTCCTTAAGAGGCGGACGATAGGGCATCTCCAGCACATCCGGCATATGGCAGGCTGCAGAAGCATCCAAAATCAGCGTTCTGATCTCATTTTCCACAATGTCCATAACCTCTGTCACCAGATATCCGGCATTCAGGGCAACAGCCTCCCCGGGCTCCAGATAAATATCCAGATCATAGGTTTCCTTCATATGCTGAATACATTTTTCCAGGAGCTTTACATCATAATCCTCTCTGGTAATGTGATGTCCGCCGCCCATATTCAACCAGGAAACCTCAGACAGAAATTCTCCAAACTTCTCCTCTACTGCCTGCAATGTTTTCTCCAGGTCATCTGCATTCTGTTCGCAGAGCGTATGGAAATGCAGTCCGTCGATCCATTTCAGACATTCCCCGTCAAAGTTCTCTCTGGTAACCCCCAGCCTGGAACCCGGCGCACAGGGATCATAGATTGCATGATCCCCCTGAGTGGAGCATTCCGGATTAATACGGAGTCCCAGACTGGCTCTGGTACACACATCTTTAAATTTCTTCAGCTGTGCTGTGGAATTAAAGATAATATGGTCACAGATCCGATCCAGTTCCTCTATATCTTCTGTACGGTAAGCAGGGGAAAAAACATGATTCTCTTTCCCCATCTCTTCATATCCAAGCCTTGCCTCAAACAGACCGCTGGCAGTGGTACCTGCCAGATATTTTCCGATCATGGGATACAGAGCAAAGCCGGAAAACGCTTTCTGCGCCAGAAGGATCTTACACCCGGTATCCTCCTGGACTTTTTTCAAAATCTCCAGATTCTCCCGCATCTTCTTCTCATCGATCACATAGCAGGGAGTTTGCAGTTGATCAATCTTCATTGGCTTTCCAGACCTTTACCAGTTCAGGATCTTCGCAGACTTTCCATGGAAGTCCCCATTTGTTCAGTGCTTCCATATATGGATCCGGATCAAATTCTTCCACATTAAATACACCCGGCTTCTTCCACTGTCCGGTCACTACCATCATGGAACCGATCATAGCCGGAACACCTGTTGTATAGGAGATTGCCTGGGATTCCACCTCTTTATAGCATTCCTGATGATCACATACATTATAAATATAAATACTTTTCTCTTTTCCGTCCTTAACACCTGTGAAAATACAGCCAATATTTGTTTTACCCACTGTTCTCGGACCCAGAGATGCAGGATCCGGCAGAAGAGCTTTCAAAAACTGGATCGGCACGATCTCCTGTCCATTAAATTCCACAGGTGCGGTGGAAAGCATTCCTACATTTTCCAGACATTTCATATGTGTCAGATAGCTCTGTCCGAATGTCATAAAGAAACGGATCCTCTGTACTCCCGGAATATTTTTTGCCAGTGATTCAATCTCTTCATGATGAAGAAGATACATATCCTTCTTTCCTACCTCAGGGAAATCGTAGACAGATTTAAATTCCATAGGCTCTGTTTCTACCCAATGTCCGTCTTCCCAGTAGGAACCATTTGCGGAAACCTCTCGAAGATTGATCTCCGGGTTAAAGTTTGTGGCAAAAGGATATCCATGATCACCGCCGTTACAGTCCAGAATATCAATGGTATGGATTTCATCAAAATAATGCTTCAGGGCATAGGCACTAAATACACTGGTAACACCCGGATCAAAACCGGTTCCCAGAAGAGCAGTCAGTCCTGCTTCCTTAAATTTCTCATCATAAGCCCACTGCCAGGAATAATCGAAATATGCAGTAAAGCCTTTTTCTTTACATCTCTTTTCGTAGATTGCACGCCATGTGGGATCTTCTGTATCCTCTGCTTCATAATTGGCAGTATCAATATAATCCGCACCGGCTTCCAGACATGCATCCATGATGGTAAGATCCTGATATGGAAGTGCCACATTCAGGACAGCATCCGGCTTATAGACTCTGATCAATTCTGCGACCTCTGCTGCATTATCCGCATCTACCTTTGCTGTCTCAATTTTTGTCTTCGTTGTACTTTCAATCTTCTCTTTGAGTGCATCGCATTTTTCCTTTGTCCTGCTTGCGATCATAATCTCTGTAAAAACATCGCTGTTCTGACAGCATTTGCGAATTGCCACTGAAGCTACCCCACCACATCCGATTACCAATAATCTGCTCATAAACTGTTTTCCTCCTCTTCCAGTAAATCTTCTACATATTTTGGAAGCATAAATGCTCCTCTGTGAAGGTTTGTTGTATAATACCATGTTTCTATATTAAGATTATCAAACCTCTCCGGCCTGAAATCTTCCAGTGGATGATATTTCTTTGATGCAAATCCAAAAAGCCAGTATCCCGAGGGACAGGTAGGGATATGTGCCTGATAAACCCTGCTCACCGGAAATGACCGGAAAACCTTTCTGTGCATCTTTCTGCATTCCACCTCATCCTCATCATAAAAAGGACTTCCATGCTGATAAACCATGATTCCGTCATCTCTGAGAGCCTTATAACAGCTTCCGTAGAATTCCTTTGTAAAAAGTCCCTCTGTATGTCCCAGCGGATCTGTGGAATCATTGATGATCAGGTCATATCTGGCCTTTTTATTCCGCAGGAACCGAAGGCCGTCTTCATAATAAATGTTGACTCTCTCATCCTTCAGTCCCTGGGCAATATCCGGAAACATCTCCGCACATACATCCACAAACATTTTATCGGATTCCACCACATCAATGCTCTCAATCTGTGGATAATGGATCAGTTCTCTGGCAACTCCACCGTCACCGCCGCCGATGATCAGAACATTTTTTACATTGGGATGTACTGTCATTGGCACATGCGTGACCATTTCATCATAAATAAATTCATCTTTATCAGAGAATACGATCTCACCGTCCAGAGCCACAAATCTTCCAAATTCTTCAGACTCAAACACATCGATTCTCTGAAATTCACTTTCCCCTGAAAATAACTGTCGGTTAATCCGGACAGAAAGCTTTACATTTCCTGTATGGAACTCGGAATACCATAATTCCATGATCAGATACCCCCTTTCAGGACCTGAAGATGTTCTACCTTCGGATCCTCCATTCCCTGCATGGAACAGCCTTTGTCTCTTGCATAAAGAATGTATTCTACAATTTCCTGTGTCACCATTTCTCCAGGAGCAAGAATCGGGATTCCCGGAGGATAACACATAACAAATTCACCGCTGATCCTGCCTGCCGCCTGTTCCATGGGCAGAGATTCTTTCTCCGCATAAAATGCCTGCTGTGGAGACGCCACCACTGCAGGTGCGATATATTCCCCGGAAAGCATACCTGTGCTGTCCTTCTTATACAGACGTTCAATATCAGCCAATGCCCCTACCAGTCTCTCAATATCCTGAAGCCTGTCTCCGATGGAAATGTAAGCCAGAATATTACAGATATCTCCAAACTCGATCTGAATATCATATTCATCTCTGAGAAGATCATAAACTTCAATACCTGCCAGCCCATTTCCCAGTGTATAAATGGAGAGTTTTGTAACATCAAAATCAAAAACACTGGTTCCATTGATCAGATCCATACCATATGCATAATAACCGCCGATCTCATTGATCTCCTCTCTGGCATACTGCGCCATCCCTGCAACCTTTTCAAAGGATTCCTCTCCCCTGAGTGCCAGATTTCTTCTGGAGATATCCAGACTGGACAACAGAAGATAAGAAGCGCTTGTGGTCTGAGTCAAATTGATGATCTGGCGCACTTTCTCTGCATTCATACTCTTATTCAAAAGCAGCAGCGAACTCTGTGTCAGACTTCCGCCGGATTTGTGCATGGAAACTGCCGCCATGTCAGCACCTGCCGCCATTCCGGACACAGGAAGGTTTCTGCCGAAATAAAGATGGGTTCCATGAGCCTCATCTGCCAGCACCTTCATTCCTCTTGCATGAGCCTTCTTTACGATAGTCCGCAGATCCGAACAGATTCCATAATAGGTAGGGTTATTTACAAGAACTGCCACCGCATCCGGATTCTCATCCATAGCCTTCTCCACCTGACTGACTTCCATGCCAAGGGAAATGCCCAGCTGCGCATTCACCTCCGGGTTTACATAAACCGGAATTGCACCGCACAGTACCAGGGCATTGATGGCACTTTTATGTACATTTCGCGGCAGAATGATCTTATCCCCTGCCTTGCAGACAGACAGGATCATGCTCTGCACTGCAGATGTGGTTCCTCCTACCATAAGGAATGCATGCGCTGCGCCAAAAGCATCTGCTGCAAGCTCCTCCGCTTCTCTGATCACCGAAACCGGGTGGCAGAGATTGTCCAGCGGCTTCATAGAATTAACATCCAGCCCCACACATTTCTCTCCCAGCAACTGTGCAAGCTCCGGATTTCCTCTTCCTCTTTTATGTCCCGGCACATCAAAGGGAACGACTCTCTTCTTTCGGAAACGTTCCAGTGCTTCATATATGGGCGCATGCTGTTGTCTTTCATAATCCATTTGACATGTTCCTCTTTTCCTGTCGTCATGTACCGGCAAATACAGTTCTATCATTCAGCAATTGTATACTGCCTCAAACCGGCACAATGATTCAATTATTTCTATATATATATTTGCTATATCTGCACAAAAAAAGAAGCAGATAAGTTCATTCACCATCTGCTTCTCTCATGATCTATAGAATTTCTCAGGCTCTGTCTCTTTATATACTGACCGGATTTCCCGTATAAATCCGTCTGTATCCTGTGCCTGTTCCCGTATTCTGAAATATTCATGACTGCTGTCGTCTTCAATCGCTGGCAAATATATGCTATGCTCTTATTGACCGTTTCACAAGATGATGTGTGCTTACGCACTGATTATTATAAAGTAATCAACTTATAAAATTTGAGCTTCTAACTCAATCAATAATGTGGTGTCTCCCACCCGGCAACTGCCCCGCCTGTCCGTATGGCTTAACATTCAGAAACTGTCTCTGAATGTGAGCAAATATTTGCATGAAAACGATAGTGTCTTTTCATACTAAAATTTAGAATAACATATCTTCTGAACTGTTGTCAATTCCATTTTCCATATTTTGCACTAGAGCGTGTCTGAAAAAGGCTTTCTGCAAGATGTGCGTCACAATTTGTGGGATATTTTGCCCGGATGAGGGCGCCGTAGCGGGCTACGGCAACTGAATTCGGGTGAAATATCCCGCAAAGTGGGGGCGTGCAGATTGCGGGAATGATTTTTCAGACACGCTCTAGCTTTACCCGCTTTTTATATTTTCTTCATTTATCAGGGAAAACTGTGTTTATTTTTTAACAATTTCTTCCCTTGAGAAAACGTATTTTCTTTCATTACCAGGGATTACGATTCTCTTCTCTTATCAATTTGCACAACTTTTATCCAGTTTACTCACATTTTTTGACGTTTCAACAAAAATTTTCTTGACATTTTTTTCTCAAAATGATATATTGTATTCATCAATTGAAAGAACCTTCGAGTACTGACGGAAAGAGTGGAGTGCAAACCACGTGGAGTCGGAGGTTTGCGGGAGCCGACCGTCTGGGCAGTATTTGAAATATTCAGATACTGGCCTTTTTTTATAACTTTCAGGGCAGAAATCAGGAATACCAGGCAGACCGGCCAATACTTCTTTCAATTAATAATTGTTGCTGATCGCGGAGTGAACAGCAACAGAAGTTTTTCATGTTATGCGGAAACGAAAGGAGAAAAACAATTATGGGATTCAAATCAGACATTGAAATTGCACAGGAATGCGAGATGCTTCCAATTACTCAGATCGCAGAGAAAGCAGGTATTGACGACAAATATCTGGAGCAGTACGGAAAATACAAAGCAAAAATCGACTACAATCTTCTGAAAGAAAGTGATAAGAAGGATGGAAAATTAATCCTCGTTACAGCTATCAACCCAACTCCAGCAGGAGAAGGTAAAACTACTACTACTGTAGGTCTTGCAGATGGTATGCAGAGACTTGGCAAGAGTGTTATGGTAGCTCTTCGTGAGCCATCCTTAGGACCGGTATTCGGTGTAAAAGGTGGTGCAGCAGGCGGCGGATATGCACAGGTTGTTCCTATGGAAGATATTAACCTTCACTTCACAGGTGACTTCCATGCCATTGGCGCAGCTAACAACTTACTTGCAGCTATGATCGATAACCATATCTTCCAGGGCAATGCATTAAACATCGACCCACGTAAGATCACATGGAGAAGATGTGTAGATATGAACGACCGTCAGCTTCGTAACGTAGTAGATGGTCTTGGCGGAAAGACAAACGGTATGCCTCGTGAAGACGGATACGACATCACAGTTGCATCTGAAATCATGGCAGTTCTCTGTCTTGCAAGCGACATCAAAGACCTGAAAGAAAGATTATCCAAGATCATCATCGGATATACATACGGAAAAGTTTCCGAGCAGAAACCTGTAACAGCAGGTGACCTTCACGCAGAAGGCGCTATGACAGCCCTGTTAAAAGATGCTCTGAAACCAAACCTTGTACAGACTCTGGAACACGTTCCTGCAATCGTACATGGCGGACCATTCGCAAACATCGCTCATGGATGTAACTCTGTAACAGCTACAAAGATGGCTATGAAGCTTGCTGATTATGCAATCACAGAAGCTGGTTTCGGTGCTGACCTTGGTGCTGAGAAATTCCTTGATATCAAATGCCGTATGGCTGGTTTAAAACCAAGCGCAGTTGTAATCGTAGCTACAGTACGTGCCCTGAAATACAACGGCGGCGTTGCTAAAGCTGACCTTAACAATGAAAACCTGGAAGCTCTTGAAAAAGGTATCCCGAACCTGTTAAAACACGTTTCCAACATCAAAAACGTATACAAACTTCCATGTGTTGTTGCTATCAACGCATTCCCTACAGATACAAAAGCAGAGCTTGACTTTGTAGAAGCTAAATGTAAAGAACTGGGCGTTAACGTTGCTCTTTCTGAAGTATGGGCAAAAGGCGGCGAAGGCGGAATCAAACTTGCAGAAGAAGTTATCCGTCTTGTTGAAGAACCAAACGACTTCTCCTATGCATATGAACTGGAAGGTTCTATCGAAGACAAACTGAACCAGATCGTTCAGAAAGTATATGGCGGTAAGAAAGTAGTTCTGACAGCTAACGCTCAGAAACAGGCGAAACAGTTAGAAGCTCTTGGCTTTGGCAACTGCCCGATCTGTGTAGCTAAGACACAGTACAGCTTAACAGATGACCAGACTAAACTGGGTGCTCCTACTGACTTCGAAGTTACAGTACGTAACCTGAAGATTTCCGCTGGTGCAGGATTCATCGTAGCTCTTACAGGCGAGATCATGACAATGCCAGGTCTTCCTAAAGTTCCGGCTGCTGAGAGAATCGACGTAGACGAGACAGGTAAGATCACAGGTCTGTTCTAATCCGGTTGAAATCAGTCGAATAATTCAAAAATATAAAAATCATATTTATATATGATATGTGTCCAGACGATTTTACAGGCGGGAAGATTTTCCCGCCTGTTTTTTTCTTTATTTTTTTATAAGATAATCTTTTCCGGAAATACCAGGTTCCGTCATATGGACCGGATCCAGAATGCGATTAAGTTCATCCTCGTCCATAAGCTTTTCTTTCAGAATCAGACTTCTTACAGATTCGCCTGTCTTAATTGCCTTTTTTGCAATATCCGCAGCCTTCTGATATCCAAGATGGGGGCTGATTGCAGTGATAATACCTACACTGTTTTCTACCAGATAACGGCATCTTTCTTCATTTGCCGTAATTCCTACAATACAATTATCCACCAATGTCTGGACTGCATAGCCAAGAGTATCGATAGACTGGAACATGCAATAGAAAATAATCGGCTCAAACGCATTTAATTCCAGCTGACCAGCCTCTGCAGCCATGGTAATGGTAACATCATTACCAATAATATTAAAAGCAACCTGATTCACTACTTCAGGAATAACCGGATTAACTTTACCTGGCATAATAGAAGAACCATTCTGTTTTGCCGGAAGATTAATCTCCCCAAAACCAGTACGTGGACCGGAGGACATCAGACGGAGATCATTTGACATTTTGGAAAGAGTTACCGCACATGCTTTCACAGCACCGGAAACGGCTACAAATGGATCCAGATTCTGAGTGGAATCAATCAAATCAAAGGCCTGTATAAAGTCCATTCCTGAGATTTCAGTAAGATTTGGAACAATTCTTCTCAGATAACCTTCATCTGCATTAATTCCCGTTCCAATAGCAGTGCCTCCCATATTAAGAGTCCGCATTTCATCCATTGCTTTATCCATTCTGTGGATATCACGCATGATTGCTACCGAATATGCCTTAAATTCCTGTCCCAGACGAATCGGCACTGCATCCTGCATCTGTGTACGCCCCATTTTTATTATGTGATCAAACTCTGTAGCTTTTTCATTAAGAGCATCATATAGGCGAAGAAGCTGTTTTTTCAGATTCTGCAACAAACGAAGAGAAGTCATTTTACCGGCAGTAGGAATAACGTCATTGGTAGACTGTCCACAATTCACATCATCGTTAGGATTTATAATTGTATAATCGCCCTTTTTTCCTCCCAGTATCTCAATCGCGCGATTTGCAATTACTTCATTGGCATTCATATTTAAAGATGTGCCAGCTCCTCCCTGAACAGGATCCACAATAAATTCATTATGGAATTTTCCTGAAACAATTTCATCACATGCCTGGACAATCGCCTGTGCTTTTTTCTTCTCAAGAAGCCCCACCTCACAATTGGTTATCGCTGCTGCTTTTTTTATGTATGCAAGACTGTTAATAATTTCCGGATGCATATTCAACCCCGTAATGTGGAAATTTTCAGCCGCACGTAAAGATTGTACTCCATAATATACATCTTCCGGAATATCCTTTACACCAATAGAATCCCTTTCTACACGATAGTCTGTTTTTTTCATAGTTATTCGCCCTCCCATGTATTTGCCCTCATTATATATCTCTGCTATAATATAATCAAATACATATATTTTTATAAAATATATAGTGTTTAAATTATATATCGGAGGAGTTTATATGTTTCAGGGAATGGAATACATCTATGAGGTCTACAAGGAAAAAAGCTTTTCCAAAGCTGCTGCTGCTCTTTTCATTTCGCAGCCTTCTTTAAGCGCCAATGTAAAACGTGTGGAAAACCGTATTGGCTATCCTATTTTTGATCGAAGTACCAAACCTTTACAGTTAACTGAAGTCGGAAAACATTATATACAGGCTGTTGAAAAAGTCATGGATATTGAAAATAATCTCGAAAACTACCTACTGGATCTGGGAAATCTCAAAACAGGAACTCTTAATGTAGGTGGCAGTAACTTTTTTTCTTCGTGGATTCTGCCTCCCCTTATTGCTGATTTTTCCCAAAAATTCCCCCATGTTCAAATTTCTCTTGTAGAAGAAAGTACAGCAAAGCTATCCCAGTTTCTCCAGGCCGGAAAGTTAGATCTGGTGATTGATAACTGTATTCTGGATAACCAGATTTTTGAACGTTATATCTACCAGAAAGAACAACTTCTTCTTGCAGTTCCCAAAAATTATTCAGTAAATACCAGACTGCAGAAATATCAGATTCCTATTGAGGAAATCCGGAACGGGCAGTTCCGTTCTTCTCATATTCCTTCTGTTCCATTAAACAAATTCGAGAACGAACCATTTATTATTCTTCGTTCAGATAATGATACCGGTAAGCGTGCACTTACCATTTGTCAGGAAAATCACTTTTCGCCTTCTGTAGTATTTCGCCTGGATCAGCAGATGACTGCCTATAATATTGCATGTTTGGGAATGGGTATCACTTTCATCGGGGATCTTCTGCTCTCCAGAGTTCCAACAAATTCAGAACTTGTTTTTTATAAGCTGCCCGGTCAGAGCAGTAAACGCACTGTGTTTTTTTACTGGAAGAAAGGCCGCTATATCAGCAGAGCCATGGAAGAATTCCTGAAGCTGCCCTTTTCCTGATATGTCATAATCAAATAGGTTATGGTGATTGGTCATCATCAGATGTACGTCAAAATGGGGTTGTTGTGCTAAATAAGCACAACAACCCCAGTATGTCAGGCAGATATTCGATTAGAACAGTGGCTTCATAGCCGGATACAGAGTTCTGAACTTCTGATATCTCTCTTCATATTTTGCAACCAGTTCAGGATCCGGTTCTACTGTATCAACAACTTTGGCAAATTTCTTACCGATGGTTTCCACATCCGGGTAAGCACCACAGCCTACTGCTGCCAGCATAGCTCCACCCATGGACGGTCCTTCTTCGTTCTCCAGAACATCAACCTTCAGGTTCATAACGTTTGCAATGATCTTCTTCCACAGTGGGCTCTTAGCTCCACCACCGCAGATCTTGGTTCTCTCAATCTTGATTCCAAGGTTTCTTGCAACTTCCAGGGAATCACGAAGACCAAAGGCAACACCTTCCAGAACAGCCTGTGTCATGTCTGCTCTTGTGCTGTCCATGGACATTCCGAAGAATACACCTCTTGCATCAGGATTATTATGAGGTGAACGTTCTCCCATCAAATATGGAAGGAAGAATACATGATTCTCTCCCAGCTTCTGAATTGGAGCCTGCTCTGCTGCGAAATCCTTTGTCTGAAGAATCTCCTCTGCCCACCATTTGTTACAGGAAGCTGCGCTGAGCATGCATCCCATCAGATGATAGCTTCCATCTGCATGACAGAAAGAATGAAGTGCGTTATTTTCGTCCACACCAAAGTTTTTACTGGAAATAAACACAGTTCCGGATGTTCCAAGAGAAATATTACACTGACCGTCACCAACTGTACCTGTTCCTACAGCAGCTGCCGCATTGTCACCTGCACCTGCAACAACTTTTACATTCTCACTGAATCCAAGTTCTTTCGCAATCTCAGGTTTCAGAGTTCCTACTACTTCCCAACTCTCATACAGTTTCGGAAGCTGCTCTTCTGTGATTCCACAGATCTCCAGCATTTCTTTTGACCAGCAGCGGTTCTTCACATCAAGAAGAAGCATACCGGAAGCATCAGAAACATCTGTACAAAAAGAACCGGACAGACGATATGCCAGATAATCCTTAGGAAGCATAATCTTTACTACCTTCTTAAAGTTCTCAGGCTCATTTTTCTGCATCCAGAGGATCTTCGGTGCTGTGAAGCCTGCGAAAGCAATATTTGCTGTATACTGTGAAAGTTTGTCTTTTCCGATCACTGTATTCAGATATTCTGTCTCTTCGCCTGTACGTCCGTCATTCCAGAGGATTGCAGGACGGATTACATTATCATCTTTGTCAAGAGTTACAAGGCCATGCATCTGGCCACCAAAACCAATTCCTGCTACTTGAGTTCTGTCAATATCCTTTGTCAGTTCTTTCATGCCTTCCATGCTCTGTATGAACCAGTCCTCCGGTTTCTGCTCAGACCAGCCCGGATGTGGGAAGAATAATGGATATTCTCTGGATACGATGTTACAGATTTTTCCTGATTCTTCCATAAGAAGAAGTTTTACAGCGGAAGTACCAAGATCAATACCGATATAATACATAAGTGCGCTCCTTTTCTATTTCTAATCTAATACATCCCAGAGCAAAGCCCCGGGATGCCTTTAATATAGTGTCAGTTTATTTATTCTGTATTCAGATTCATTCACATCACATGAACATTAATAACCCGTTTTACTGATTTCTCATTAACCCCATGGATTCTCTGTCGGATATCTTACACCTGCCGGCTGGTTGTATCCAATCTTCTTAACATCCAGTCCAAGGAATTTCACTACCTCATAGAATGCTTTTCCGTAATGTCCAAACATAACTGCTCCATGATGCGGATAATTGCCCTCGATCAGTACGTGACGGTAGAATCTTCCCATTTCTTTGATTGCGAAAATACCGATACCACCGAATGATCTTGTAGGTACATCCAGTACTTCACCTTCTGCAACATAAGAAACCAGCTCGCCCTCGGAATTGCACTGTAAACGATAGAATGTAATGTCAGATGCAGCGATATCACCTTCAAGAGTTCCTCTTGTGAAGTCTGGTTCAGATCCTGCCGGCTCAAGAAGTCTGTGCTGGATCAGCTGATATTTAACAGCTCTGGAATCACACATCTTGCATGCAGGAGTATTTCCACAATGGAATCCCATAAATGTATCAGTAAGCTTATAATCGTATTTTCCTTTAATATCTTCATCATAGATATACTGTGGAACAGAGTTGTTGATATCAAGCAGTGTAACTGCATCATTGGAAATGCAAAGTCCGATGTACTCGCTGAGTGCTCCGTAGATATCAACCTCACAGGATACCGGAATTCCTCTGGAAACCAGACGGCTATTTACATAGCAAGGTTCAAATCCAAACTGTGACGGGAATGCAGGCCAACATTTGTCAGCAAATGCAACGTATTTTCTTGCTCCCTTATGAGCCTCTGCCCAGTCAAGAAGTGTAAGCTCAAACTGTGCCATTTTCACATTAAGGTCAGCATAATATTTGCCTTCGCCCATCTCTTTTGCCATATCTGCACAAACTTCCGGGATACGAGGATCATTTTCATGCTCTTTGAAAGAAACAAGAAGATCAAGCTCTGAGTTCTCTTCAATCTCAACACCCAGCTCATAGAGGCCTTTAATAGGTGCGTTGCATGCGAAGAAGTCCTGTGGACGTGGTCCGAAAGTAATGATCTTAAGATTGCTGACACCGATGACTGCACGTGCAACCGGTACGAAATCAGCGATCATCTTTGCAATATCATCTGCTGTTCCAACAGGATATTCCGGAATATATGCTTTCAGATGACGCATTTTTAAGTTGTAGGAGCAGTTAAGCATACCACAGTAAGCATCACCTCTGCCGTTGATCATATCGCCGTCACCTTCTGCTGCTGCTACATACATGCAAGGTCCGTCAAATCTCTCTGCGATCAGAGTTTCAGGAGTTTCAGGTCCGAAGTTTCCAAGGAAAACAACCAGCGCATTACACTCTGCTTTGTTTACATCTTCAAGAGCTTTCTCCATATCCTTTTCATTCTCAACAGTTACAGGACATTCATAAAGTTCACCTTTATAAGTTTCCTTGATTGCTGCACGTCTCTTCTCAGAAAGCTGAATCGGAAAACAGTCACGGCTTACTGCAATTAATCCAAGTTTTACTACTGGTATATTGTTCATAATATAAATTCCTCCATATTTGATATGTATTTATATGATTTTGTTATTCATTTACTATATTCTGATACTCTACTGCCACAGATTCCGAGCAACTCAGTCAATGGTGATATTCTCTCCACGAAGTCCGTTTACTGCACCCTCGATTGCCGCATCTTCATGTGCAATGAGCCATTTGTTCTTAGCTGTCAGCAGGCTGTCCTCGCCTGTCTTAGCTGTCTCAAATGTAAGATCTGTATTGGTTCCTGCCGGAAGTACGACTACACACTGGAAACCGCCATCCTGTACATTGCATGGCGCATAATGAAGTGTAGTTGCATATACTTCAATACCTGTTCCTGCAGGTACCAGGAATGCTTCGATCTTAGAAGTATCATATGTAAAATCATCTGTGATATCCTGCTGGCTTCCGATAAGCAGCACCAGATCTGTTACCGCTACATTGATCTCTGAACTGCGGTGATATTCTACTGCATTTAATTTCTTATTATGTCCGTTGCAGTATCCAATTTCGATCGGGATTCCGCCAAATCCTTTATTCTGCAGTGCTTTTGCTACATCCAGAGCTTCCAGCTCCTCAACAGATGGTACATAAACCACATCATCCGGAACCGGTGTATGTTTCATTTCTTTGAGAAGAGCACTGAAGTCATACCCTTCAAGCACCTTTCCATATTTACGGAAGGAAGCATCTGTTACATTCTGAATTTTCACTTCAAAAACCTCCTTATATTCTGTAGATATTACGTTTTCTTGACTGTGCTTAGAATATATCAGAATAAAGGGTACTTTTCGCCAGTTTTCTTGTCTAATCTATAGCGTTTTTTTGACCTTTTTCATTTATCTGTTTTCGCATCTCACTTGGAAGTACCCCATATCTTTTCTGAAATTCCCCGGAAAAACCCCTGCTGCTGCAAAATCCATTATCTAGTGCAATCTGACTAATTGTATGGTCTGTATTCAGCAAATCCCTGTACGCATATGCCATACGGATATCCTGCAGATAAGTTTTATAGTTGATTTTTGCATATTTTTGGAACATTCGCGACAAATATGCATCCGAGTATCCAAAAGTAGCCGCCACATCAGAAAGCTTCAGTTCCTCCCTGTAATGCTCACGCATATATGTGGTAATTTTTGACAATGCATCCAGACGGCGGCTGTGTCGGATATCCTTCTCCCTGGTCTCTGTCACACGGTAATCCTTCACCAGGATATACATAATCTCGTAAAAAATAGAAATTGTCCGGAACTCATATCCAATTTTCCGCTCGGAATACACATGATATAATTTACGAAGCAAAGAAGCCAGTTTCTTATCCACCAGCTCCTCCTGCCCCCGAAAACGGATATATCTCTGGGCAGTAAAATAATTCTCAAACTGTTTCAGAGGAATCTGCAGAACTACTGTTTTATTTTTCTCCACAGCATGGATAGAGTGGGTCTCATTGGAATTAATGATTATCTGCTCTCCAGCTTTCAGCGGATATTCATCCTTATTTACAAAAAAATCCAGGCGCCCCTCCATCACAGCAAAAATCTCTACAGACGTATGCCAGTGCTTCTCACGCACATAATTGCCATTTCCTCCTTCAAAAAGAAAAACCTTAAACGGAAATCCCTCATTAGGAATGATCAGTTCATGCTGAAACTCCATATATATATTCACCTCCTAATAAAATACCGCAGTATCCGGACATTCCAGCATACTGCGGCTATTTTGATAACTATCCAGCTTTCTGCATACCAAATCTGCTGGATGATCCTATTCTTCACATAGTCCCACCCACTGCTTATTGCTTTTCGCAATTGAAGCAGGGGACTTACTTGATTCGGTTAAGATAACACATTATTTGCAGAGCTCTGCCACAACCTGATTAATCACCTTTCCGTCTGCTTTTCCCTTCATATCAGCCATAACAGCCTTCATGATCTGACCCTTATTTTTCGTCGCAATCACATCTGCAAATTTTTCTTCCAGATATGCTTTTACCTCTGCTGCATCCATCTGTTTTGGCGCATATTTGGCAATCACATCATATCTTGCCTGGTATTCAGCCTTCAGATCCTCGCGGCTCTCCGGACAGGTATCCAGCTGTTCTTTCACAGTTTTCAACTCTTTCAGAATAACTCTGTCCACCAGATCACTCTTAATCTCATCACGGCATCCCTCATCGATCGCTACCTTCTTTACCGCAGAGATCAGAGAGGAGACTGCTTCTTTTGTTACTTTATCTTTGGCTTTCATAGCTGCAACCATATCTTTTCTTAATACTTCTAATTCCATTTTATATTCCTCCTCGTTTTTTCTAGTGATTCCATATCGTTCTACTGCTGCACAGTCAAATGCGCCTGCATTCCTGATATTTTTCACTCAAATCATAATTCTATTCATCAGCATACCACGATTTATCTGAAAATCCAATGCTAATTGGCATAAAAATTAATTTTTTAGTCCCCGCTTCATCGTGTTCTCCAGTTCCTCCATTTGTCCCAGGATCAGTTTCTGTCTGTCATCAAACAGTAGTCCCTTGTTGTGACGGTAATACTGGTCAGAACCATTTTCCCGGATAAACCAGATACTGTAAAAGTTTGCATTCAGTTCCGTAATAAATGCTACCATTTCCTGACTGTCACCAAAGGCAGCTTCCATAAAATCAAAAACATTCTGAAGCGTCTGAGAGATATATTCTGTCTGAGTTTCCAGACTGTCAGCCTCCGTTGCAAAAGCTGTTTTTGCCCGCTCATAGGTATCTTTTTCTGAAATTTCAACAGCTTTATTATTCTCTGTTTTATCTTCAGAACCAGTTTCTCCCCTCAGTTCTATCCATAATTTCTCAAGAAAATCCACTGTACGGATAAATACTTTTTCTTCATTTTTAGTGAGAAGCTCAGATTTTTTTGCGGTCTGAAAATCATTTTCTGCCTTTTTATAAATGGATTCCAGCGTCATTTCCGGAAGGTTATCTCTGTATTCTGTCATGTAACCATAGAGCTTTGTCACATAGGCATCTATAAAATAACAGTCTGCAAATAACTGGCTGAGCTTTCCGTTCAGCAGACCAACAATACTCAGATGCTCATCCAGTGAAGCATTGCGGATCTTACCCAGAGTGATCGGTGTCCATTTACCCTGAAGCAGATCCTCCACTGCATAGTCTGTCTTATACTTATTGTATAATACCAGATATGCGGCAAAATCTTTTGCGATCATTGGATGCTGGATATACTGATATACCACCTCTCTGTCCACTTCTTTATCCAGTGTTTCATATACCTGTATCAGCCTAGAAAGATCTTCCCAGCCTCTGGCAGTGGCAAAAATCCGTCCGTCTACTGTGTTCTCCATTCTGTAGAAATTCTTTCTGCGAAGCTCCAGATAAGAGATCACAGCCGGATGGATTCCCTGCTCATAGGCATATTCTTTCCACACTTCAAAATCCGGCTGCACATCAATCCTCTTGATTCTGTCAAGGGTTACTACGTCAAATTCGCGGACAGATTTATTGTATTCCGGCGGGTTTCCTGCTGTCACGATCACCCATCCTTCCGGTACTTTCTGATTGCCAAATGTCTTTCCCTGAAGAAACTGCAGCATCATAGGCGCCAAGGTCTCTGATACGCAGTTAATCTCATCAATAAAAAGAATTCCTTCTCTGAGACCTGTTTTTTCCATCTTTTCATAGACAGAGGCAATAATCTCACTCATAGTATATTCTGTGACAGAAAAAGTCTCCTGACCAAAGGTTTTCTCTTTGATAAACGGCAATCCTACTGCACTCTGACGGGTGTGATGTGTGATAGTATAAGATACCAGACCTACCTTACATTCCCTGGCGATCTGTTCCATAATCTGCGTCTTTCCAATACCCGGTGCCCCCATAAGGAGAATTGGTCTCTGGCGTATGGCCGGGATCAGATATTCTCCAAATTCATCCTTCGCAAGGTATGCTTCTATTGAGTCCTTTATCTCCTGTTTTGCTCGCTTTATATCCATAATATAAATCCTTTCCTGCTGAACACTTCTTACTTTTACTCAGTTTTTTATTTCATTACCTGTCTGGCTTCTCAAAATCATCCTCATCCAAAATCAGTTTCATGGCCCATACCGGCACATCCACATCTCTGTAATTATCCTGCATAAACACAAATGCAGTCTTATATGGCGGCATTTTCTTCGGGTAAATTCCGAATCCGTCTGTAAAATAGATCAGTCCTTTCAGGTTATGAAATTCATGCTGTTCCAGCAGTTTGTCCACCCATTCAAATGCAGGCCTGAAGTCCGTTCCGCCATCTCCATACAATTCCAGATGTTCCATATAGTCTTTCATTTCTTTCTGAGAAGTAATCTTTTTATCTGTGTGGACTTTCTCATCACACTGAATAATGTGCACATTTATTTTTGTAAAAAAGCTCTCACTCTCACTAAGTACACCGTATGTTTCCTCCAGAAACTTTCTCACCAGTTCTCCTGAACAGGACATGGAAGTATCGATGACGATCACAAATTCCTCTATCTTCTTAACTTCTTTGGATTCCAGTGGTTCGATCAGCGGCATGTTTCCGTAGAGACGCAGACCATAGGTATAAAAATTGTAATCAAAGCTGTCATCATCCACTGCCAGTTCTTCATGAAAAACTGCAAATTTCCGCAGGAATTCTCTGTAATCATACCGGCTTCTGTTCTCTGTTTTTATCTGCTCCAGGAAATCTCCGTCCCGCTCACCTGCCTCCTGGGAAAAGGTTTCCAGATCCGTCTCGATTCCATCATTGATCTCCCCCCATTTGCGGCTGAGCATGGGATTCAGTTTCTGATCCGGTTTCTTACTTTCCCAGTATCTGTGGTCATCTGTGTGAAATTCCTGTTCCAGGTTTGTAAGATCCTTTTCGTTCAGATTCCATTCTGACAATATTTTATATACTCTCTGTGCGTTGAGGGTTTTTCCCTCTTTTTCAAGGAGACGGTAGGTTTCCCTTCGCAGAAGACTGCGTGAGAAACGGATACTCCGATAGTTCATCCCATCTATCATATGCTCCACTGAAATGTCACAACTCAGATCACGCATACGTTCCTGGATTGTGATTCCATCGTCTGCCCTCTTCTTACCTTCTGTACCGCTCCATGCAAAATGCCGGAAAATACAGTGGAATACCATATGCAGATACCCTCTGTTCACCAGAATCCTGTTCTCTCTATATAAGCCTCCCAGCATCTGCGGCTGAAAATACATCACTCTTCCATCCGTTCCAAATCCATGGACCTGACCATCCATCTGATAAGAAAAACTGCTCAGCGCCACATCCAAAAACCGCATTCCCAGATATAATTCATCCCGCGCAACCCTGAGAATACTGCTGCCGATTTCCTGCAAACGCTCTGCTCTTTCTGCTATTTCCTGTATTTTATCCTCTGGCTGCATCATTATTTTCCTCTATATCTATCACAGTTCAAACCTCTTTTTTCTTAGTATAGTTCTTCTATTCAAAGATTTTTCTGTAGTTTGTGATTGTTCATTTTTCCCCTGCTCTGTCCTGTCAGCTTCCTGACTATTTTGCAGCTTATCCACATCTATACGTTCACTTCCTGCCGTATTATCCACCAGATTTGCTCTTTCATCCATCAAAAATGCGGATACTTCCGTTTCTTTTCTCTTAGATGCACAATCCAACGCAGAATCAATTCCTTCCAGTGTCCAGAGTTTTTGTGAGGATATCACTTCCAATCTGTGCATATCCTCATGCTTTACCAGATATTCTGCAATATCTCCCAGATTCTTACGGATATATTCCCTGTAATTCTCCCTGGCTTTCCCAGTCAGTTCATAAGGAAACTCCAGTCTGCCAAATGACATATCAACCAGAACTTCCAGCTCATCCATGGCTACCGCCATTTCAAAAAGCCTGTCATATTCCTGATAATTCAGCTCCTTATCATAAAAACACTGCCTGTAATTACTGCCTGATCCATGATATTCCGTATACAAAATACGCGCCGGAGTGTTCTCAACCGCCTCATCATAATGCTCCGGAAATACAAGTCTGGCTTCTTCATACTCATAAAGAAAGTTTACATCTATCCTCTGCCACATCTCGCCCAGCATTTCCTTAACGCCTGACTTCTTTCCCTGTCTCATATGAACAGTCAGCTTCTCCAATGCATGGCAGCCTGTAAATGCACCACAGCCTATCTGCATCAGGCTGTCAGAAAACTCCAGCTTTTTCAGATTCCCGCAGCCATAAAAAATATATCGTCCAATCTCTTTTAAAGTGTAAGGAAAAACAATCTCCTCCACGTCATTTCCTGCCAGAACATGCTCTTCTCTGCCAAACTCAAGACCATCTGACACTTCCCACAGACTGGCATTTTTCAGGTCTTCCTTCTCATCCATATGGCTGGAGAATGCATACGGTACTGCACTAATTACCAATTTGCCATCTATCATTCCCGGAATCTCAACTCTGCCCTCTATTCCAAAACACCGCAGAATTTCAATCCCGCCAGATTTCTCTCTGTAGTAAATCTTCATTTTCTCATTTCTCCCCGAAGATATTTTCTCTCAAAGCACATAAAATCATCCCTGAAAAGTATAATACTTCCCAGGGATTTTTTCCAGACAATATAATTAGCGTAAAACCAGCTCCGGTTTAAAATTCAGATAGTCTCCTGACACCAGCTTGTACTCTATTCCATCCACATAGCCTTTAAAGCTGTCATCATATCGCCTCTCTCCATGACAGTGAGAATAGATCACCTTCTCGGCGCCAAATTCCTGTGCCATCAGGGTAAACGGACTCTCCATCTCTCCAATACTTGTAGGTGGATAATGAAGAAACATGATAAACTTCTCATATCCTGCTGCCTTCGCCGCTTCAAAAGAGCAGCGCAGCCGCCCCAACTCCCGCTCTCGGATCTTCAGAAAATGCTCATAGCTGTCTTTTCCTTCATAACAGTAGCCTTTGGTTCCCACCAGTGCATAATCCTCATATGTATAAAAATTATTCTGCAAAAATTCCAGCTTTCCTCTGAACATCTCATTCAGATTTTCTGTTTTCTTCGCATCCCAGAACATATCGTGATTTCCCCGAAGCAGAATCTTCCTGCCCGGCAGAGCCATAATAAAATCCAGATCCGCCTGACACTCTGCAAGATCTCTCCCCCAGGAATGATCTCCGGTAATCACTACTGTATCATTCTCTGTCACTTTTCTCTTCCAGTACTTCTCAATCTTAACCACATGATTCTTCCATCTTTTATCAAATACATCCATAGGTTTATTGACTGTAAACGAAAGATGAAAATCACCGATTGCGTATAGGCTCATTGTACACTCTCCTGTCTGTTCTGCTCGTTAATTATCTTCCAATCTCGATGCTCATGGCATGCCAGGCTTCTCCGCCCCAGGTGGAGTTTGCCTGACCCAGATCTGTAAAGCCGAATTTCTCATACATCTTCACTTTTTCATCCAGACAGGTGAGGAAAAGTTTCTTTCGTCCTTTTTGTGCTTCCTTCTGGCAGTATCGGGATACCAGTTCACGTCCCAGTCCCTGCATACGATATTCCGGACGGACATCCAGACCCAGAAGCATGATATTTTTGCCTTCAGGATTACTCAGGGAAATATCTGTGAAGAATTCGTCTCTGAAAGCCTCCTCATCTGTAGGAACTCCATTAAGAAATGCAGCCAGCTTTCCGGTTTCCTTATCCTCAGCTACCAGAAATGTTTCTGCTGTTGCTTTTATTCTCTCTGTCAGACTTTTCGGGGAACATGCCTCATTTGGCGGGAAACAGATCTGCTCGATCTCTATCGCCTGCTGTGTCTCCTCCGGTCTGATACATCTGAATTCAAATCTATCCATATTGTTTGTACTCATTTTATTATCCTTCTCCTGTTATCTTGTTATTTCCTGCATATTCGGGATCTGCAAGTTTCCCATATAGTTGTTTTATCTACATCGGGCAGCTTCTCTTTGATTTCTCATCCAAATCTTCCCGTACGTAGTGTGCATTAAACTCCATGTTAATGTCGCGGATTTCCTTTGTACCATCAATATATTCCTGATACATCTCTGTCAGTCCCGCCATACAGCCATCACAGCTTGCAGAAATATTCCCAAAAGATTCCTCCACAATCTGTTTTCTTTCTTCTCTGGTTGTGTCCTTTATCAAAATACTCTTAATCTTCATAACCTTCACCCCGACTTTCTTTGGTATTCTTTTGATATTTCTTTCCTCATATCTTTTATTTGATTGTAACATCTGAAAGCATTTTTGTGAAGCTAAGAAACAGGCATAAAAAACGGTCTGATTACATTCTCTCAAAATATGTCAGTTTAAAGTGTTAAAGTACTGGAATTTTAGATAACACCATGTTATACTTGTAAAGGAAAATGTGCAGGCAGTCCGGTCAGGTATAAAATATTCCTGAGTTCCGGCATTATCAAAGACCTGCATGTACTTATATGGAGGAAACAGATCATGTCTATGAAAATCAATCACGAGCTCCCTTTACCGGAGGTTCTGAAATCTCAGTACCCTCTCAGCCAGGAACTCAAAGAAGTAAAAAAACAGCGCGATGAAGAAATACGCCGTATCTTCACCGGTGAATCAGATAAATTTATCGTCCTTGTAGGACCTTGTTCCGCTGATAACGAAGATACAGTCTGCGAATATGTACGCAAACTGAAAACAGTGGCAGATAAAGTCTCTGACAAACTGATGATCATCCCGCGAGTTTATACAAATAAGCCCCGTACCACAGGTGACGGTTACAAAGGAATGCTTCATCAGCCAGACCCTGATAAGGCTCCTGACCTTCTTGCCGGAATTATTGCTATCCGCAAGATGCACATGAGAGTTATGCAGGAGACAGGACTCTCTTCTGCAGATGAGATGCTTTATCCTGAAAACCGCAGCTATCTGGATGATATTCTCTCCTACGAAGCTGTAGGTGCACGTTCTGTGGAGAACCAGCAGCATCGTCTCACTGCCAGCGGCATGGATATTCCTGTCGGTATGAAGAATCCTACCAGCGGTGATCTCTCTGTTATGCTGAATTCCGTCACTGCTGCACAGCATCCACACCACTTCATCTACAGAGGAAATGATGTGGAAACTTCAGGAAATGATCTGGCACACACTATTCTCAGAGGTGGTGTAAACCAGTACGGACAGACTATTCCTAACTACCACTATGAAGATCTGATGCGTCTGTCTGCTCTGTATGCTAAAAAAGATCTTAAGAACCCTGCCATCATCATAGATGCCAACCACTCAAACTCCAACAAACAATACAAGGAACAGATCCGTATTGTTTCAGAAGTACTTCACAGCCGCAACTATAATCCGGATCTCAGAAAGTTGGTTAAAGGTGTTATGATTGAAAGCTACCTTCTCGAAGGCCGCCAGGATATCAGTGATCATATGACTCCTGGCTGTTCCATCACAGATCCTTGCCTCGGATGGGAAGATACAGAACGGCTTATCTATGATATTGCTGAGAAATGCTGATTTTTATGGATAATACAAATAATTCCTGCTGTTGTGGAGAGACAGAACATTTTTCAGGCTGCCTGATCTGTGGAGCACCGGTCACATACAGCGTCGAAAGTTCTGTGAAAACCTGCAGCATCTGCCACAAAGAGCAGCTGACAAATGCTGTCTGTGAAAATGGCCATTTTGTCTGTGATGCCTGTCACAGCTATGGTACTTATATACCGGTGAGCACAGCCCTCAGAAGCAGCACAGAGAAGGATCCCCTGCTGCTTCTGGAAGAGATCATGGACCTTCCTTCTGTCCACATGCATGGACCTGAACATCATGCCATTGTTCCCAGTGTTCTTCTGACTGCACTTCGCAATAATGGAGAGCGTATGAATTACGATACCGCATTATCTGAAATCTGTAAAAGAGCGAAGCAGGTTCCCGGTGGTACCTGCGGTTACTGGGGAGTGTGTGGTGCAGCAGCAGGTGCCGGAATCTTTATGTCCGTTATGACCGGATCCGGTCCCCTCCATAAGGATGCATGGCCCTTTCCTCAGAAGCTTGTCTCTGTTATTTTATCCAAACTGGCTGATGTTGGTGGTCCGCGCTGCTGTAAACGCACCAGCAGAATTGCTATTGAAGAAGCGATAAGGTTTTACAGGCAGTTCAGCTCTGTAAAGATTCCGCTGTCTTCTGTACTATGTAAATATTTTGAAGATAATAAAGAATGTATCAGAGAGGACTGTCCGTATTATCCTGTGAACAAATAACTATTCATAAAATAAAAAACAGAACGAAATCCGACTGATAGTCAATGGGTTTCGTTCTGTTTTCTAATAGTTTCTCTATAAAATAATACGTTTCGCAGGATACAATGCCCTATCGCTCCATTCTGCTTTTCTGCAGTCCAAAGAAATAATATTCTTCTCTGCGCAGACATTTCTGATCAGTTCTTCTCCGTTATCTGATATAAAAAGTGCTGTGATTTCTTTTTTCCCTCCAACACTCCTTACACAGTAATCTACCAGTTCCGGAAACTGAAACAGTAATTCATCCATTTCTCTCATACTTTTGGACTGGTCGATGCGCCTTACAAAATCCAGACGCCTTACCTCACTTCCGCAGATACATTTTCCGGGGATGATACGTGTATGATCGCCGGTCCTGTATCTGATCAGAGGCTGTGCCTCCATCCCAATGGTTGTGATCACCAGTTCTCCCCATTGACCGTCAGGCAGAACATTTCCCTCTTTATCTATGATCTCTGTGATACAATGATTCTCCCTCATGTGCATGCCCTCATGAGCCTGACAGCAAATCGCACCCCCAAGTCCCATCTCTCTGGAACCATAATGAGGCCAGAGTGGTGTTCCCAAAATTTTTTCTATTGCTTTCATTACTGTTTCCGGACAGGCATCCCCTGATATCAGTGCTCTCTTTATACTGCCTTTTCCACACATTCTGAGCATGGAAAGCAGTGCTGTCGGCATACCTATATAAGTATCCGGCCGCTCCTCTTCCAGAATTGTTTTTAACTCACCATAGGTTTTATTGTTCCCGGTTAAAAGGGGGTGTGCTCCTATACGTCTGATTGCTTCTGCGATCAGCTCTCCCAGTCCAGAAGGACCTGAAAACGGCATGGCAACCATAGTCCTGCTTCCCGGATAAATAAACTCACCAAGTCCGGCCATAAAAAGTTCTATGGTATGTTCACAATCTCCTTCTGTATAAAATACACGTTTACCTGCACCTGTTGTTCCGCTTGTCTGTTCTGAAATGATCCTCTGTATTTCTCCCTGAGAGCACAGTAACATCCTGTCCCCTTTCTGAGCAAGGTCGGATTCCGTTGTAAAGGGAAGGGTTTTCAGATCATCAAGGCTTTCCAGCCTTTCCGGCAGATCTCTATAAAATCCCTGCCTTTCTTTTTCTCTTTTCAGAACAGCATTCAGTTTATCCAACTGTATTTTGTTTATTGTTTCCCTTGTAATATCTGTAATTTTTTCCTGCCTACAGATCATTGCATCTATATTGGATCGTTTCACTTTCTGTATAAATATGTTCCTTTCAGATTAGTCAGATTATATGCACAGAACGGTACCATTCCGTGATCAGGATCCACTTCACAGATATAACAGCGTTTCAGACGGTCAAGATCCAGATTCCAGGCATCCTGAAAGATCATACCTGATACTGCAAAGGTTTCATTATGTATCCGGATCAGAAACTCATCTAGCGCATCTGTCTGTGTCATTTCTCCCTCATCATAGGTTTTTGTACTGTAGCTCCACTGATTTTCCACATACTGCCTGGAATCATCACTGGTAGTACAGCAGCATCCTTTTCCTGATTTTTTTTCAAGAAGCTTCAGTTCCCGCTCTCCTTTTCTCAGATAACTTGCATGAAAGGAGCAGTAGGGATTCTCTGCGCCGCCGCCTGCAAAATCCTCAATTTTCATCAGTCCCTCTGTCTGTTCTTCAATAAGTCTCAGCATCTTTGGTATGGTGATGGGATTTTGGGGGCGCTTCTGGGAACATCTGCCAAAATAACTGATAGGCTGAAAATGTACGCCACGAACAAAGGGCATATGATCCAGACCAAATTTCAGAATATCCCCTACCTGCATATCATTTACTCCCGGCGCAATGACCGGCACAAGAGCAATACCAAGCTCTGCTTCTGAGCAGTTTAAGACCGCCTTTTTCTTCAGTTCCATCATAGCCTGTCCACGTAAAGTCTCATAAACCTGATCTGTCACACCGTCAAACTGAAGAAATACTGTATTCAGTCCTGCTTTTTTCAGCTTTCCGGCATACCCCTCCTCCCTGGCAAGCCGGATCCCATTGGTATTTAACTGAAAAAATGTAAATCCTTTTTCTCTTCCCATATGTATGATTTCAGGCAGATCGTCCCTCATGGTTGGTTCTCCTCCTGAAAGCTGTATATTAAAGGGACCTCCGTGAGCCATCAGAAAATCATACTGTTTTTCTATTTCACAGATGGGAATATCTCCCTTTTCCCTGTCTTCTCCTGCTGAAGCAAAGCAGACAGGACAATGCATATTACAGCGTTTTGTAACTTCCAGGATCATACAGCAGCCTTTTCTTTCATGTTCCTCACAGAGTCCGCAATTATCCGGACAGGATTTTTCTTTAACCTTCGGATTTACAGGCGTTTCTGCTGAGAGATTTTCTCTTCCCCAGGAAAGATAATCTGCTGCATTTCCTTCCCAGATCAGGGTCTGAAATTTTCCATGAGCATTGCATTCCTTTACCAGATAGATCCCGTCTTCACCGATACCTTTTATGGCAGGAACTACCTTCATACATTCCGGACAGACACTCTTTGTTTTGCCGATGGTGATCAAAGCTCCAGTACCTCCCGCTCTGTCAGAATTTCCATAACTTTTGTATAAGTATCTGCAATAAGTCCAGGACATTTCTCCATGATCACACCCCAGTCCAGATGAGTGATATCCTTACAGTAAAAAGCTCCGAATTCTTCCTCTGTCTTCTGGCGGAACCACTGATATAATTCCTGTACAGCCGGTTTCATCTGTGCATCTTCCTTCTCCTCAGGAGCCAGATTTCCGAGAAAATATCCGATGGCACAGGCACTTCCTGTCAGACATCCGCAGGTATCTCCACAGTAACCGATTCCTCCGCCAAGGCCTCCCATTGCCTTTACAAGCTGTGGATTTTCCTCTCCTATGGTTTCCAGAGTCATGATCATAATGATCTGTGAACAATGATATCCCATGCTGCCTAATTCCATTATTCTTTCGTAAAGATCCATACATTACTCCTTTCTGCCAACCACCATGGTATAGCCTATTTTTCTGCCTTTGTATTCTTTCTGCAGAAGCTTATGATCCTCGCAGCAGAATGAATCATTCCAGATTGCTTCCAGATAATATTCTCTCCAGAGAGCAGTCTGATCCTCCTGACAGAGAATCGTAAACCCTGTTTCTTTCACAATTTCCAGAAGATTGCCCGGATCCAGATCTGACAGCAAAAGAAATCCTCCCTTTTTCAGTACACGCCAGCATTCAGAGACTGCCTTTTTCTGATCTCTGCTGACAAAAAATGCACACTGGCTGATACAGAGATCCATACTGTCTGCTGCATACTGAAGGTCCAGAAAATCTCCCTGCTGCACCTCACTGCTTCGCGGAACAAGATCCACACCCTGCACATTCAGACCAAATGCTTTCATGATCCGCACGGTCTCTCCCTCTCCTGCTCCCAGATCCAGAGCTTTCATTCCTTTTTTCAGTTCTATGCTTTTCAGAAGATGAATTGTCTGCTCTTCCCTGCCGGGATGTCTGTTCATCTATTTATCCTCCAGTGCACGTTCCACTGCCAAAACCTTTCCAAGAGCCAGTTCTTCCGGAACATAGACAAAGCCACATTTGGGACAGACCGGCATCTCAACAGGAAAACCGTTCTCCAGATACATAAATTTTGCTTTTCCCTTTACAAGAGGAACCTTGCATTTCATGCAGGTCAGCTTTCCCTCAGGATCAATGGTATAATATGTTCTCTCTACTGCCATTACTGTCCCACCCTTTTCATAATATTCATTCTATGACTGTATGCTCTGCGTACCAGATACCCTTCTTCTGTTTCCACAAATCTCACCCAGAATGTAACATTTCCAAGTCTGCTCCTTGTCACCAGTTCTTTTGTCTCTTCATCAAAGATCGCTTCCTGATTTTCTCTGTAATCTGATAATACACGCTCCACATCGCTTTTCAGGATCATACGTTCATCCATCATACTGATGGCATCTTCTGTATATGCAACGGTATAATCTTTTTTCTCCATCATCAGTTCCTCATTCCATATATTTTTTAAAAGCTTCTCTTTTAGCTCAAGCCGGTTGTAGCGTTTCTCACTGATATCCGGCATATTGGCGGCATTTATACCATACAGAAGTTCCAGGATATGTCTGGATTCCCTGCCTTCCCTGACAAATCGGTCCCTGCATGCCATGCAGTACGTTATATATGGGCAATCGGATCGTTCCAGACACTTTTCTGTCATTTTATCTGCCATCTCTTTATTAGCGTAGGCAGTCAGTCCGCCGTATCCGCAGCAGGGAGACCGATCTCTGGAATATTCTGTATTTACAACAGTGCACCCCATATCTGCAAGAAGCTCTCTTATTGTATCCTGTGTCTGTGTATCTCCCCTGGCACCGCAGGCATCATGTATTGCAACAGGTATCTCCAGTCCTTTTGCCTGTCCGGGAAGTCCGATTTCCTTTAAGATCTCCCAGATTCCTGTGACTTTGGCGCCAAGACTCTCTTTTAACTGTTTCATACAGCTTGGACAGCCTGCTATAATCATAGGATCTCCCAGTTTTGCAAGCTCCTGCTTCAGCTGTTCATTTACCTTTTCTGTCATTTCATAGCGTCCTGCCCATTCACTGATAGCACCACAGCATCCCAGCATCAGAGCAACACCGCCCTCTGTCCTCCTGCACAGATCCTCATATGCCTCTGTGACAACATCCGGCGCTATAGCTCCTGCCTGACATCCTGGGAAAAATACATATCTGCAGGTTTCATATCCCGGCTGAGGTCTGCATAAGAAAGCCTCCGAATTGGAGAACAGCATATCCATCAGTGCAAATTCATGAGGTGCCAGAGGCATTTTGTCTGTAGATACCATGTTTTCTCTTGCAGATTTGCAGACCTGGCTCATATCAAACCCATTTGGACAGGTTACAGTACACTGTCCGCAGAGTGAACAGGAATTCATCGGTTTATTCATCTGGTGATCTCCCATAATGATCTGGGTATTATTATAAATCTCACGTGCAAGAAGACCCGGATGCTTTTTATATTCCCTTAAATAGACACAGCTTTTCATACACTCATCACAGTGACACTGAATGCATCGCTTTGCTTCCTCAATAGCTTCTTCTTTTGAATATCCATCTGTGCTGCAGGGAATCTTTTTGGAGCCTTTCATCCCGTCCATATTTGTATAGAGCCTGGTGGTAACTGCTCCTTCACTGCCTCTGTTGCTGTGGGGCGAAAGATTCTGTACAAGGAGGTCTACAGTCAGGGCAGCTCTCTTTGCAGCAAAAGCCGCATCCATCACAGACCGGACCGGACCGCTGACAATTCCCGCCTGTTCTCTCAGCATGATCTCTGCGTCTGCTGTTTCCTCTGGAGCCAGCTTTTTGGCCACCTCCTCTGAAGCACAGACCACATCTGCCTCCTTCATTTTCGCTCTGATAAACGGAAGGTCAAGACTGCATCCGAATTCAAAGGAAAGGTCCATGGAACTGAGACGTTTTACCTCATTTTTGCGATCTGATTCCAAAAGCTCCGGAGCTGCTGCTGCAATATAGGCTTCATAATCTTTCTCCTGACAGTAAATGGTTGCAGGATACATCTTCTTTTCCAGTTCCCCTACAAGAAACAGCGGGAACAATCCTGAGCCAAAGATCACAGCCTTTTTTTTCTTTCTGATACGAAATACACTGCTCCGTTTTCCAGGTTCCCCATATCGTACAATGGCACGCTCTACTTCACGTATGGATATGCCATCACCCAGCTCACAGAGTCTGCATTTTTCCTCACATGGTGCAGTACATCCGTTACAGAGGATCATGGGAAATGGTGTGATCTTTTCATAGATAGCCAGAGCTTTCTTAAAGTTTCCTTTTGCAGCATAAAACAGCATTTCTTTTGTATCTGCTTTGAAAGGACAGGCTGCAACACAGTACGCCGGCTGTTCATGAACACAGAGGCTGATCATATGATCCATCTCTTCCTTTGACATTCGATTTACGTGATAAACATGAGTGGAACCTCTTTCCTGTATATATGTCATAACCCGATACTCCTTTCATTTCCAAAGGGGAGACAGTCTCCCGTCTCCCCTTATTATATCACATGATAAAATTATACTGACAGTTATTTCTCAAGTTCCTTTAATGCTGCAAGAACCTTTTCAGGACGGGCAGGAACACGTGTGATACGTGCGCCTGTAGCATTGTAGATCGCATTCAGGATTGCAGGATGAGGAGCATCCAGCGGAGCCTCACCACAGCCGGCAGCACCGTAAGGACCGCTTGGGCGATATGTTTCATTGAAATGAAGTTCAATATCATCCGGCGCATCATTTGGATACAGAATGCCACAGTTCTTCAGAGAAGTATCATGGTTCAGATCCTCGAAATCTTCTGTAAGAGCAAGACCAATACCCTGTACAAGGCCACCGTAGAAGTTGCCTTCTACAAGAAGTCTGTTCATGATGGTACCTACGTCAGCCACACAGGTAAATTTTTCAACTTTAACTTTACCTGTTTCTGTATTAACAGCAACTTCCGGAAGGAAGATCGTATACATGTAGGTTGCAAACGGATCACCCTGTGCTGTATCCTGATCGATCGGATGATCTGCACAGAAGGTTGTCACCCAGTTACCTTCATATTTTGTTGCAAGACCCTCAGCCACCATCTCATCATAAGTACGGAAGGTTCCGTCTTCTTTCTTCATGGCTGCCACAAGGTTTTCTGCTGCCAGACGACATGCATTACCTGACATAACCTGTGAACGTGATCCACCTGCAGGACCTGCATTAGGACATGTCTTGGTATCATTCATAACAAGTTTGATCTGTTCCGGTCTGATTCCTGCCTGACGAAGTGTTTCATGTGATGATACAAGAACCCCCATATCAGCGCCCTGTCCGTGATCTTCCCATGCAGCATACATTGTAACTGTTCCATCCGGATTCAGCTCTGCAAATGCGTTTGATGTATCAACACCATCAAGACCACAGCCATATACACCGAGAGATACACCGATACCATATTTGATCTTCCCATCAGAAGCTGCATTCTTTTCAGCCACACGTTTCTTAGCTGCTTCATACAGTGGACGAGCTGTCTTGAACAGTTCTTCTTCACAGTATACTTCAGGCGGATAACCTGTAGGGATCGTACTGCCTTCTGATTCTTTGTAACAGTTCATTTCACGGATATCGAAGGGGTCGATTCCCATCTTTGCAGCCAGAACATCTATCGCAATCTCAGATCCCATATAAGACTGAGGAGATCCGTAAGCACGGAATGCTGAACCCCATGCATGGTTTGTAAACACTGTTGTAGATTTGTTACGGATAGAATTGATTCCATAGCCTGCACCTGTAAACTGGGAAAGTCTCATTGTAAGCAGATCACCGAATTCTGAGTATGGACCATGATCCACATAGTTATTGCCCCAGAGTGCAAGAAGCTTACCATTTTCATCTGCTGCAAGCTTGATATTCATAAATGCAGGGGATCTCTTTCCTGTATAAGTAATATTCTGAAACTGATTAAATACCAGAGACACAGGACGTTCAAGGATCTTAACAGCAGCGCCGATCAGAGCCTCATTTGTAGGAGAGAACTTGTAACCAAAGGTTCCTCCTGCATGGTTCTGAACAATTCGTAAGTTCTCCATTGGCACACCGATACCATCAGCGATCATAGGCATATGCAGATGGATACCAATGGATTTGGAATGAACAGTTATCATACCGTCTTCGTCAATGTAACCATAACCGCAGTCCGGCTCAAGATGAAGATGAGGCTGACGTGAACAGTAAGATTCGATCTCAACCTGCTGTGAATCCGGAATGCTGTCCCAGTCAAAATCAGGACCCTTGATACAGTTTGTCTCAAAGAATGCGTTCGGAATACCGGGATGAATCTCTGCCGCATCCGGTGCGATGGCATCCATTGCATTCATATATGCAGGAAGCTCTTCGATCTCAACTTTAACTGCTTCTGCTGCTGCCCTTGCATGCTCTTCTGTATCAGCAGCTACGATGGCAATCGCATCACCAAACTGGAAGATTTTTTCATCGCAAAGTACAGGACGTTCGAAACCGTCTGTCTTGTTGTGTTTTGGAAGCATTACAAGACCATTGATCTTATTGGTTCCGCCTGCTGCCTTAATATCTTTTGCTGTGATAACACGAACAACACCAGGCATACTCTCTGCTTCTGCTGTGTCAATATTGAGAATATTTGCATGAGAAACCTTTGCCTGTGTAAGAGCAAGGCGAAGTGTTCCTGATGGCATCTTTAATGCATCATCTGCACCAAAGTCCCAGGTACCTGTTACCTTCTGTGCTGCTGACGGACGGATATAATTTGTTCCAACAATAGAATCACCTGTCTGTTTGAACACAAGGTCTTCCTTTGTCATCTCGCCGCGCATAACTGCTGCTGCAGCCATAGTAGCATCGATCAGCGGCTTATAGCCTGTACAACGGCAGAGATTACGCTGTTTGTTAAACCAGTCTCTTACCTCCTCACGGGTAGGACTTGGATTATTGTCCAGAAGCACTTTTGCTGAAATAATAAATCCCGGTGAACAGAAACCGCACTGTGCGCATCCATATGCCATCCATGCAACCTGGATCGGATGCATATCAGAAAGTGTTCCCACACCTTCAATGGTTGTGATCTCTGCATGATCGGGAACACGGCTCATCTTGTAGATACAGGATCTTGTGACTTTTCCGTTCATAATAACATTACAGGCTCCACAGTGACCTTCACCGCAGCCAATCTTACATCCTGTAAGAAGAAGGTGATCACGGAGCACCTGCACCAGTGTCTCATCCTTATCAAGAATAAGTATTCTCTCAACACCATTAATCTTCAATGTCTTTTTAATCATGTCCCATTCCTCCTTTTAAAAAAATTCATTTCAATCTTACTGATCTTCAGGCTTATGTGTTCCGCACGAATCATGGTCAGCTCCCCTGCCTGTCAGATCTTTCAGTCTCTCTATTCCTCTGGCGGAATAGAAAACAATGGAAGAGCTGCTCCCGTCCAGATTCTCACCGCTGAGCTTTAAAACATTTGCATTCTCATAATAATCGATGGGAAGCGTCCGGCTATATACAACCCCTGTACGCTCATCTTTTACCTGTACAGTAACTTCTTTTGCGGTAATCTCAAAAATCTTATCCATAAAAAAGTTCTCCTGTCCACGTTATTTTATATATCCATACTACCATAATTTTGCACAATTATACAAATTACAAATAATTAATAGTTGGCTATTTTATATATTACAGACAATTTTATTTTGTTTTATTTAAAATTTTAACTATTTTTATTCTTTTATATGTTATAATAATATCAAATTTGTATAATATCATTGAAAGAAGGAGGTATCTGAATGCAGACAGGCGCCCTCATCGTGGCTGCGGGGAAATCATCACGAATGGGAGACTTTAAACCCATGCTTCAGCTTGGCTCCATTTCCATCGCACAGCGCGTGATCAATAATTTCCGGCAGGCCGGAATCTCCAAAGTAGTAGTGGTAACCGGATATCATGCAGATGTTCTGGAATGCCACCTGGCTTCCAATAATGTAGTCTTTCTTCGAAATGAGAACTATGCAAACACTCATATGTTTGATTCTGTCCGAATCGGACTTGAGTATCTGAAAGACAAAGTGGATACGGTACTCTTTACACCTGTTGATGTTCCGCTGTTCACAGCCCAGACAGTCACTCAAATGCTCTCTCTGGGGCGTCCCCTTGTAACTCCGGTCTGTAATGGCAATCCCGGTCATCCCATTCTGATCCGTTCCACACTGATTGATTCCATCCTAAGTGATGACGGAAAATCAGGACTTAAAGGTGCTGTGGATAACTGCGGGGAACCCATGTATTATCTTAATGTAAAGGATCCCGGTATTATTCATGATGCTGATACACCAGAGGATTATGCTGAACTTCTCCGCATACACAACCAGAGCCTGATCCGTTCTGAAATCCATATTCAGCTAGCCCGGGAAAAAATTTTTTTTGATGAAAAACTCTATTCGCTGCTTACACTGATCCATGAAACAGGATCTGTCCGTGATGCCTGTGAGCGCATGCACATTTCCTATTCTACCAGCTGGAACCTGATCCATACCCTGGAATCACAGCTTCATGAACCTCTGATCATCAGAAGCCAGGGCGGTACAAGGGGAAGCCATAGCGAACTGACACCATACGGCGAAGAATTTCTGAAACGATATGCCCGTTTTTCAGAAGAAACACGTTCCTGTTCAAAAAAAATATTTGAAGAATGTTTCGGAGGGTTTTTAAATGCGTAACCTTTATCTGGTCCGGCATGGAAAACCACAGTATCCGGATGAACATTCTTACTGTGTAGGACAGACAGATTTCTCTCTATCCATGCTTGGACATCTGCAGGCAGTCCTTCTTAACGAAGAATTGTCCGATAAAATATCAGGGGTATACTGCAGTCCTTTGTTAAGAGCTATTGAGACAGCAGGCCATATGGCACCTGAGCTTCCACATATCATTGTTTCTGATCTGTCAGAACGAAATCTGGGAGAATGGGATGGCCTTTCTTTTGATGAAATACGCCAGAGATGGCCGGACATTTATAAAGCGCGTGGGAATAACCCTGATCATCCGATCCCGGGAGCAGAAACTCCTGCTGCATCTGGTTTTCGCTTTTCGCAGGCAGTTCATAAGATTCTTTGCGCTTCTGAAGGTGATATTGCAGTGGTAACTCATACAGATGTAATCTCTTCTTATTTACATGCATTACATTCTGATATGTACAGCAGGCAGCGGTTTCGTCTGCCCTGCGGCTCTTACTATCATCTGGAAGTGAATGAAAAAAATAATATTTCTTTCTCTGATCCCAGTTATATACTGCCTCATCCTGAATTAAATGACGGGCTATGTCTCAGGCTTCGCGATGCTGTTTCTCTGCCCCGTCATGTACAAGCTCACAGTGATGCTGTTACTGAACTTGCCTGTTGTTTATGCAATATGCTGGAATCCAATGGTTATATCTTTGACCAGAAGCTTGTTCGCTTCGGTGCACTTCTGCATGATATTGCCAGACTTCAGAGGCATCACACGAAAACAGGCGGTGAACTTTTCTTACAGTTAGGTTATCCTGAGATCAGCCAGATCATTTCACAGCACCATGGTCTGTTGGAAGCCACGCTGGATGAAGCAGCTATTGTATTTCTGGCTGATAAACTGATTCAGGAAACACAGCGTGTAACCATAGAAAAAAGATTTGCCGACAGCATGAGTAAATGCAAAAGTCCGGAAGCTCGCAAAGCTCATGAGCAGCAGTTAGAACAAGCCCGCAAACTGCAGGACATGATACAATCACTCTGCCATATCACGCTTTAGTTCAGGCGGGCAGACGTACACAACTGGAGCAGAAAAATCACTTAATTTAGTTAGGAGGTATTTTATTATATGAGAACATTATTTCAGACAATAAAACAACAATTCCTGGAGGGAAACGATCTTGTACTTGTTTCCGTTACAGCATCCTCAGGGTCTACACCAAGAGGTGCCGGTTCCCGCATGCTGGTCGGAAAAAACGGCAGAATTTCCGGAACCATCGGAGGTGGAGCTGTAGAATATCGTGCTGAATGTATGGCATTGGATATTCTTGAAAAAAAGGAATCCTGCGAGCATGAATTCCGGCTGAATCATAAAGATGTTGAAAATATTGGTATGATCTGTGGTGGTGATGTTACGGCCTTTTTCCAGTATCTTGATCATAACGATCCGATTATTATGGAAATCACGGAAACTGCTGAAAAATTCTATGAAGAGCGAAAAGATTTCTGGCTGATCTGCGATCTTCTCACCACCTCCGGTGTGAGCCTCTACAGTCCTGCATGCGGTCTCATCGGAACTGCCAATGTTCCTTCTTCTGTATTATCTTCTTTGTCTACAAAGCCACACCGATATCACAGTGAAGATTATGATCTGTTTTCTGAACAGATTGGAACCTCAGGAACTGTCTATGTATTCGGCGGCGGACATGTCTCACAAAAGCTTGTCCCAATCCTTGCAAGCGTTGATTTTCGCTGTGTTGTCCTGGATGACCGGCCGGAATTTACAAATCCTGCTCTTTTCCCAGGAGCAGTTGAAACAATACTTTGTGATTTCAACCATCTGGACCAGTATGTTTCTATTACAGCTGCTGATTATTGCTGCGTCATGACACGTGGACATTCCTATGATACCATTGTACAGGCACAGCTTCTCGCTACACCTGCATGTTATATAGGCGTCATTGGAAGCCGTGCAAAAAAAGCTGCTGTATTTCGCCGTCTGATTGAAGAATACAACATTAATGAACAAGATTTAAACCATATCATTTCACCTATAGGACTGGAGATCAAAGCAGAAACACCGGCTGAAATCGCCATCTCCATCACAGGACAGATGATCCAGGTTCGCGCTGACAGAAAGGCTACATCAAAATGATGGCAAAATCAGTATATAAAACTGTAATATTTGGTGCCGGACAAATTGGACAAATGACCGCAAGACTTCTCAGCAGTCCCTGTCAGCTCCTGTGCTTTGCTGATAATGACCCCCATAAACACGGATCATATATTGGAAATATTCCAGTCTGTTCTCCGGATACTGCAGCAGCACTTCTCCCGGATCTGGTCATCCTGGGAGTTCTGGATGAAGAACGGCGCAATTCTATGATAAAGCAGATGGAAAACTTAGGTTATCACGGACCTTTTCGTGATCCCTCCGTCCTTCGCATGTTTGACGCACGGGTTGCTGTTATGCGTCTCTTATCTGAGCAGATCTATCAATTGGATATTCCGGGAAATGTTGCAGAACTAGGTGTTTTTCGAGGTGAATTTTCTTCCCTGATCAGTGCAGCCTTTCCAGACCGAAAAATCCATCTTTTTGATACTTTTGAGGGCTTTTCAGAAAAGGATATCACAATAGAAGCCTCCGGTAATCTGTCCCGTGCCAAAACAGGTGATTTTTCTTCTACTGATATTGACTCTGTTCTTCATGTTATGCCTGATCCTACACGTACTGTGATCCACAAAGGATGGTTTCCGGATACCTTTTCCGATGTCACAGATGAAACTTTTTGTTTTGTATCTCTGGACGCAGATCTCTATGCTCCAACTGCAGCCGCACTTCCTCTGTTCTATGAACGCCTGGCCACCGGAGGAGTTCTCCTGATCCACGATGTGTACAGTACACAGTTTTCCGGATGTCGAAAAGCGGTCGGGGAATTCTGTCTGAAAAACCATCTGTTTGCAGATCCTGTATGCGATCTGCATGGAAGCGCAATGATCCGAAAATTATAAAAAGAAACGCCGGAACCGGTATTTACCGGAACCAGCGTTTCTTTTTCATTTATTTATTGTATAGCCCTTTTCCACGTCCATGCCTAACCTTTATAAAGTTCCTTTCAGAACATTTTCCAACGCTTCTCATGGAAGTAATTTCAGGACTGGCCAATCAAAAAAATAACCGCTAGAAGCCTTGATTTCTAGCGGTTCTACGTGCGTTAGAGGTTGCTGCGTGCCAGTGGCACGCGTTTAGCAACGACCGGAGCGAAGCGTAGATCGAACCCGTTCGAGTCCGACCCGGACTTGAAAAAAATAAGACAGTGCATTTGCACTGTCTTATTTTTTATTAGCGTGCGTTAGAGGATTCGAACCCCCGGCCTTTTGGTCCGTAGCCAAACGCTCTATCCAGCTGAGCTAAACGCACATCCTTGTGAAGTTCTTATCTCGTGTCCCTCACAACAATGAGTATTCTACTCTATACTGGAGCATTTGTCAACACTTTTTTTGAATTTTTTATTTTTTTCTTTTGATTCGCAAAATTATAACAATTTACAACTATTCTGTAATGATATCAGTACACAGGTACACCAAAATACCATCGCAGTTCTGTTTTCATTAATTCCGCCGCAAAGCCTCGATCGGGCTCAGTTTTGCTGCTTTCTTCGCAGGATAAATTCCAAAGAATACTCCTACTGCACAGGAAAACAAAGTTGCCGCCATAATTGTACTCAGGCTGATTCCCGGAGTGATGGACATTCCCATACTGCTGCTTATGATTGAACAGATCACATATCCGCCAATCACACCCAGAACAATTCCTATCACCCCTCCAATCACCGTCAGAATTGCCGCCTCTGCCAGAAACTGCATCATAATAGAAGAGGTTTTCGCTCCCAGTGACTTACGGATACCAATCTCTCTGGTACGTTCTGTTACGGAAACCAGCATAATATTCATAACGCCGATACCGCCAACCAGAAGGGAAATTCCCGCCACAAAGGAGATAAAAGCAGTCACCATATCCAGCATCTGATTCATAGAGCTCATAATATCCTGAAAGCTCTGTACCTGAAAGTAATCTTTTCCTGCACACTGATGTCTTTTTTCCATCAGTTTTACCACTTTGTCAGCAACATCCTGACTGTTTAAGCTCTTATCTGCCTGCATTGTTACTGAGAAAAAGTAATCGGATACACCGGTGAATTCATTCATTGTAGTATAGGGAACATTAATAGTCACCGGCATTCCCTCATAAGTATAACTGACAAAGGTTCCATTTTCTTTCTGGGTTGTCACCCCGCAGATACGAAGACTTTTGGTCAGTCCATAACAATTGACATCTACAGTCATTCCAACCACATCATCTGTGCCAAAGAGTCTTTTTGCATCTGCATCGGAAAGCACACAGACATTTTTTGCTTCCTGAACTTCATTTTCCCCGAAATATACTCCATGCTTCATGGTGGCATTATTTAACAGCTTTGCATCTGGTCCCTCACCCGTCAGCATAAGAGAAAAATTTCCCTTACCTGTGGTAGTTTCTCCACTGAATGAATCCGAAACATTTACTCCTTCTATACCGTCTACCGCCCGGATTGCTTCCACATCATCCGCAGTGATCCACTCCTCATCTGTCTGTGCCTCATCGCTGACACTGATGGCAATCTGCCCGCCGCCGATATCATCAATTTCACTGTTCATCTGGTTCTTGGTTCCTTCACCCACAGATACAATGGCAATTACAGAAGCAATGCCAATGATAATGCCAAGCATAGTCAGAAAAGAACGTCCCTTATTTGCCATAATATTATGGACTGCCATCTTGATATATTCATACAGATTACTCATCAGCATCCTCTCCTGTCTGTTCAGGAACTGCCTGTACTTCCATTCCTTCTGTGTAATCACCCAGATCTGCGATTACTTCTTCTCCTTCTTTGATTCCGTCCGTAATTTCCACATAATCCTCTGAGCTGATTCCTGTGGTAATATTTCTCTTTGTCACCAGTCCATCTTCTATCACATAGCAGAAGGAGCCTTCTTTTCCGATATTGACCACTTCCACAGGAAGAGTCACCACATTTTTCGCAGAAGCCGCATAAATCTTAACCTTTGCATCTACTCCCAGGAAAATATCTTCATCCGGATTATCAATGCTTACTGTTGCTGAAATGACCGGCGTTCCTTTTTCATTCTGCACCGCAATATGACTCATTTTTGTTACAGTACCCTGATAAGTATTATCCCCCAAGGTAATCTCAACAGACTGCCCCTCTTTCACTGTATTGTAATCATATTTAGAGAGAGTCACATCCACACTTGCCTTGTCTGTATTCTCAATAGTAAACAGTTCCATCCCCTGAGTAACTGCTGCTCCCTGCTTAATATCTGCCTTGGATATGATTCCGTTAAATTCCGCGGTGATTCCTTTCTTTCCTTCCTTCACCAGCTCCTCGACTGATTTTGCGTCCAGTTCGGAAAGATTATCTGTTACTTTCAGTTTCTCTTTTTCTTCTTTTGTCAGGCTTGTGGAATCTGCCTCTGCGATAGCTTTCTCAGAAGCCAGATCTGACTGAAGCTCTGCAAGTTCATCGCTTGCTGTCTCAAGTGCACTTTCCAGAGCAGAAGTATCCGCAGTTACTGTCCCGCCATCACTTCCACTGTAATCATATCCGTAGGAGGAAGAATCTTCCCCATCGCTGTCATCTGCATCTGAACCGTCTGAAATTCCCCATGAGTAATCTGCACTGCTTTCTGTGAAATCAGAAAGTACCGGCATTTTCGGTGTCTGCTGCTTAAGATCATTATAAGTCTGCTGTGCCTGCTGCATTGCGAGCTGTGCCTGTGTTCTTGCAGCCTCCGCATTATCCAGAGCCTGTGTATTCTCATCTGAAGGGTCTGCCTGCCATGTTGCAAATGCCATCTGATATGTGGTGTCTGCCTGATTATAATCGCTTTGTGCCTGATTATACTGTGCATTCAGATCTGAGAGCTGCTGCTGGTACTGCGGAAGAGTCTCCGTCTTGTATGTATAAAGTGCGGCCTGATATTTACTCTGGATTTCCTCCTGTTTCTTTGCCTCTGCCTGGGCTTTTGCCTGAGCTTCCTGCTGCTGTGCCTGAGCCTGGGCTGCTGCCTGTGCGGACGCCTGAGCTGCCGCTTCACGCTGTGCCGCTGCTGCTGCCGCTGAAATCTGTGATTTCAGAGACGAGACATAAGCCTTTTTATCCTTTATTTTCTTCTCAAGCTCCTGAACATTCTTTTTGGCATCCTTCTGCTTCTTCTCTGCTTTGTCAGATTTATTTCTTGTATCTTTTGTATCGTACTTTGTTGATTTCAGATTCAGTTCTGCTTTCCGATTATCTTTCTCCAGATCCTCTGTATTAAACTCGATCAGTTTTGTTCCCTTTTTCACCACATCTCCTTGGTCAAAAGAAACCGTTTTCAGCTCTGCATTTACAGGAGAATAATAGGTCTTCTCCTCTTCACTTCCCACTGTTCCTGTAGCATCTACAATTTCCTCAACATCACCCTTCTCTGCAATTACCACCTGAACCTGCGGGATCTGATTTTCTGTGGAATTCCTCTGACCTGCTACTGTAACTCCGCCGGCAACAACGAGAACAGCTGCTGCTCCAATAATAATTTTCTTTTTACTTTTCTTTTTTTTCATAATATTTGTCTCCTTGTAACCGGGTTTATGCATCCAGCTGATTTTTTATATATTCTTCTTTCCCATAGTTTTTATTGATAAAATCTGACTCTATCTTTCCATCCATAATTCTGACTACACGCTTTGCCTGAGCAGCAATCCCATTATCATGTGTGATCAATATGACCGTTTTTCCCTGCTCGTGCATACTTTTAAGAATCTGAAGAATCTCCTTACTGGATGCAGAATCCAAATTTCCTGTAGGTTCATCTGCCAGGATCACCGGTGGCTGGGCCGCGATTGCTCTTGCAATAGCCACCCTCTGCTGCTGTCCTCCTGACATTTCATTTGGTCTGTGATCCATACGTTTCTCAAGCCCTACCATGGTCAGTGACTCTACTGCCAGCTTATGTCTCGTTTTTCTGTCTACCCCTCTGTAAACCAGCGGTAGTTCCACATTTTCAATTGCAGTCAGATTTGAGATCAGATTAAATCCCTGAAAAATAAATCCGATCTCCCGGTTTCTGACTTCTGAGAGTTCATTATCTTCCATTGTGGACACATCAGTTCCATTCAAAAAATATTCGCCGGATGTAGGCACATCCAGACAGCCCAACATATTCATAAATGTAGACTTTCCTGAACCTGACTGTCCGATAATAGCAACAAACTCACCCTTATTAATTTCCAGATTAATATGATCCAGCGCCCGTACTTCATTCTCGCCGGGATTATATATTTTACACAAATCTTTTACTCTGATCAGCGCTTCCTCCATCTTTCCCTCCCGTCTATTAAATATCCTGCTCCAATCCAGATCTTACAGAATCGCAACCTGTCTTTCGTAAGATATCAGAAATACCTTTTACAATCATAACCTCACTTATATGTTAAAAGGGCAGCGCTTCAGTTTTCCAAAAGCTCTGCCCTTATCTGCGGAATCTGCAAGTCTCTGTTATCAGAAACGATACAGCTTCCACGATTTCTTCATATTTTTATTCTGCATCTGCCCGACTTTTTATGCTTCCAGCAGAAATGCCTTATATGCTTTCTTAGCTTCGTAAATATCTGCCTTACTTGTCACTTCCCATGGTGCATGCATACTGAGCACTGCCACACCGCTGTCAATGACTTCCATTCCATAAAGCGCTGCGATATAAGCGATTGTTCCGCCTCCGCCTACATCAACTTTACCAAGCTCAGCTGTCTGGAACGCAACTTCATGGCTGTCAAAAATATTTCTGACTCTTGCCACATATTCTGCATTTGCATCATTCGAGCCGGATTTACCTCTTGCTCCGGTAAATTTATTTAATACGATACCTCTTCCAAGATAAGCTGCATTCTTTTTCTCAAATGCCTCCCCATAAGCCGGATCATAGCCTGCACTTACATCAGAGGAAAGCATACTGGAATTCTTCAGAGTTCTTCTCAATCTCAGATCACTGTAGCATCCCATTGCATCCAGAAGTTCAGCCACTGCGTTCTCAAAGAAACGTGACTGCATACCGGTGGCGCCTACGCTTCCAATCTCTTCTTTATCAGTAAACAGACAGCAGGAAGTGTGTTTCGGGGTGTCCATCTCAAGCATTGCAAGCAAAGAAGTATATGCGCACACTCTGTCATCCTGTCCATAAGCAGCGATCATACTTCTGTCCAGACCACACTCTCTTGCCTTTCCTGCCGGTACGATCTCCAGCTCTGCAGAAAGAAAATCTTCCTCTTCCATATCATACTTCTCTTTAAGGATATTCAGTACATTCTGTTTTACTGCCTCTTTCTTCTTATCATCTTCCAGGTCTTTCAGTGGTCTGCTGCCAATCAGGATGTCCAGATTCTCTCCCTCGATCACTTCTGCCGCTTTTTTCTGCATCTGCTTTCCTGCAAGATGGATCAGAAGGTCTGTGATATATACGATCGGATCATCCTCATCCTCACCGATATTTACTTCTGCTGTACTTCCGTCTTTCTTTACCACTACGCCATGGATTGCCAGGGGAAGAGTCACCCACTGGTATTTCTTAACACCGCCATAATAATGGGTATCCAGATATGCAAGATCCGTATCCTCATATAATGGATTCTGTTTGACATCAAGACGTGGAGAATCAATGTGTGCTCCCAGAATATTCATTCCCTCAGAAATATCATCCTGTCCGATATGAAACAGTGCAATGATCTTCTTCATTCCGACTGTATAAACTTTATCTCCTGCTTTCAGTTTCTCACCCTTCGCAGTCTTCTCTTCCAGAGATTCATAACCTGCTGCCCGTGCTTCTCTGATGATCTGCGTCACACATTCACGCTCTGTTTTTCCCACATTAAGAAAATTGCGATACGCTTTTGCAACCTGCTCCAGTTCTTTTTCTTCTGCTTCTGTATAAGAAAGCCATGCATTTCTACGTTCCATTTACTGTTCCGCCTTTCTTTATGACTGTCATTCATAGTATTGCTTTGATAACGGTAACTATTCATCAGTTCGCTATTATGTAATGATATTGAACAATTACCTGTTTTTCATTATAAAACATCCTCTGAAAATTTTCCATATGATTAATATTTATTTGTCAGTGGACATTATGATTCATTTCCGCTATAGTTGATGGCAGGTTAATGTTTCTCCTCTCAAATTCATTATTTGCGAGGATTATTATAAAAATATCTGCAATACCAGGAGGTTCTGTCATGAAAAATTCAGAGGAACTGCGTCAGCAGCTTCGTTCCATAAACCGCAAAAGTTATCCGGCATATAAAGGGCTGAAAGGTCTGTATCATTTTGGAAATTATATTCTGTCCATCGACCATGTGCAGGGAGATCCTTTTGCTTCTCCCTCTCATGTCAGCATTCAGATTTCACACAGAGATGCCGGATTTCCCGTCGAATATTATAAAGATACACTTACCGGGACTACTCTTTGCGACTATCTTACACGTCAGTTTGAAAAACAGGTCAGTCAGTACAGCTTTCGTGCAAAAGGCTCCGGCAAAAGCGGCCTGCTCACTGTCAGTCATTGTGGTCAGGAGATTCTTTCCCGGACAGCCTGTGAAATAACAGAAAAAGGCATAACCGCCCGCTTTTTTGTGGGCTTCCCTGCTAATGGACGCACGATCAATGCCACTGAACTGGAGAAAATCTTTTTTGATTTTCTGCCCGTATGCATTCAAAAATCCTTTTTCTACTCCAGCCTTAATGCAAAGGAATTACAGAATTATATAGAGCTTGCAGAGGATCAGGAATTTATCCGTCAGACGCTGCCCGCAAAAAATCTCTGCGCATTCATAGCCGATGGCTCCATCCTCCCAAGAGAAAGCGGTATTTCCTCCCGCCCTATGAAAGCTTCCGTTCCCTTTACTTCTCCGGACAGTCTGCGCATTTCCATAAATCTTCCCCATAAAGGAAAAATCACAGGCATGGGGATTCCAAAGGGAATCACTCTGATCGTAGGCGGTGGATATCATGGCAAATCCACGCTTCTGAATGCACTTGAACTTGGTGTATACAATCATATCCTCGGAGATGGACGTGAATACGTGATCACAGATGCAACTGCTGTCAAACTGCGTTCAGAAGATGGCCGTTTTATAAAGGATGTGGATATTTCCATGTTTATAAATGATCTTCCAAACAAGAAAGATACCCGCTGTTTCTCTACACTGGATGCCAGTGGAAGCACTTCCCAGGCAGCCGGTATCGTAGAAAGCATGGAAGCCGGAGGCCACCTTTTTCTTCTTGACGAAGACACCTCCGCAACTAACTTCATGGTTCGTGATGCTTTCATGCAGCAGGTTATTCAGCGTGAGAAAGAGCCGATCACTCCGTTTCTGGAGCGTGCAGAAGATCTTTATAAAAAAGCAGGGATTTCTACAATTCTTGTTGCCGGAAGTTCCGGGGCATTCTTTCATATTGCAGATACAATTATCCAGATGGACAATTACGTTCCAAAAGATATTACAGCTTCTGTCAAAAAATTATGCAGCCAATATCCTCTGCCTGCTGTTTCAGTTACTGATTTTCAGCTTCCGCACAGCCATCGCATTATGAGCAGACCTGCCGAATCTTCTAAGCGCCTCAGACATAACAGTCGTGGAAATCATTCCGATTCCGGTGCCACAAAACCTGAGCGCCTGAAAACCAGAATCTCCGGAACAGATGGCTTCTCTCTCGGCAGACAGGAGATTGATCTCCGCTATACAGAACAGCTTATTGACGCAGAACAGACCGCTGCCTTAGGTCTCCTGCTGAAATATGCAGTTGAACATCTGGCAGACGGCAGACGTACCCTGCCTGAGATTGTGCAGTTTCTCTGGAAAAATCTCTCTTTACATGGTCTGTCCTTCTTTACGGAGAATCAAAAAATTTCCTGTGGTTACGCTACTCCCCGTATTCAGGAAATTTATGCCTGTCTTAATCGTTACAGAGGTTTATAAGAAAGAATCCTGCTTCAGTGACATAATAAAATCACCGCTTCTCCGTCGATCTTGTCGGCTAAGCGGTGATTCACGTTCATTTTACACTTTTTAGGGAAAGGAAAGATTTTCTCTTAAGGTACGTCATTTCCTTAAGATGTAAATATCATAACCTATAAATGTGAGAGAAATTTGTCTAATTTCTAATATAATTATAAAATTTATAAAAAAACTGCAAAAATTTGTTACTGTTCACTCCGCAATGGTATTTAGATAATCTATACCCTTAGTTAGTCTTAAGGGTCTAACAAAAAG